>ERZ791902.40-NODE-40-length-112763-cov-157.147753_pt1 | contig 112763 bp, 82 predicted proteins | sample MGYA00510149_ERZ791902 | MGnify/ENA primary metagenome ERZ791902 (study PRJEB30046, sample SAMN00792060) | human gut metagenome | study: EMG produced TPA metagenomics assembly of the A metagenome-wide association study of gut microbiota in type 2...
CTCAAAACAAAAGCTCAAATCTGCTATTTTTTGCTTTTTTAGTCATTCTTTTTCCGTAAAATCTCACCCGATGCAGTAGAAATTGCGTCCCGGCGTAGCATCGGATGCGTCCCGACGCAGTAAAAGATGCATCCCGACGTAGTACAAGATACGTCGGGACGTAATTTCAGAAGCATCCTGGTGACCATCAGGTAAGCCTTATTTGAAGTTCAAGTAAGCCTTAGTTGCCTTTTAAGTGAGCCTTATTTGAAGTTCAAATGAGCCTTAGTTAAATGTTACGTAAGCCTTACTCCAACATTACGTAAGCCTTACTTCAACCTTAAGTAAGCCTCATTCGGAAAAAGTATTTTATCAGAATTTTCGCATCAGGTTCAGGGGGTGGCAATAAGTGGCAATAAGGTGGCAATAAAAAATCCCTTATTGCCACGCGTTATTTGTTTATAATCAATGAGTTAAGTGTGAGTGTGGCAGATGTGGCATTAATTTGATAAAAAATAATTTTTCGTTTATGTAAAGGGTTAAAGATAATGAATCTGTGTAAATCTGTGGAATCTATGGGAGTTTTTTTATGTCCCACGGATTTCACAGATTTACACAGATTTTTTATGCCCTGGGTTAGCAGCTTCTGCCTTAACCTTTCCGCTGTAGTGTGAAGTACTTTTGCTTATTCCGTTGTCTGCGCATCAGATGCGGCTTTAGGAGATAATTATTATTAAAAAACTAGAAAACATTTGGCTATCTCGTTTTTTATTGCGTAATTTGCGTTGCGTAAAAAGCGCAATGGTTGTAAGTGTAACGAAAATAATAAGATAAAAGCAATAATATGGCAACATTGAACAATGGTTTATCAGAATTATTGTGCCTGGCTTACGGAGAACCAGCAGAAGCTGTTGCTGGCTATAGCTAGTGAGAGCCTGGTATCTTCGCCATTGAGCCAGCAGTTTATCAGCACCCACCATCTTCCTGCCACGAGCAGCGTGAAGACGGCATTAAAGGCATTGGTGGATAAGCAGCTGGTAAGCAAGACCCCAAACGGCTATTTAGTAAGCGACCGCTTCTTTTCGAAGTGGCTGGTGAAAGGGGGAATCATAGCCAACTGAGGAAATGAAAATTACGTCATTGCACAAGTTCATACGTTTCATTGAGTCGAAGGATACGGTTGCGCTGGGTGAAGGATACGACTTCACTGGGTGGAAGAGTCAATTTCGTTGGCGGAGCTTCTTTACGGCAAGATATAAATTCGGCGGTTCAACCGCCGAATTACTGTCAAGCATATCACATGCCTCGCCTTGAGAATTAGCTATGGTGAGATGGATGATAACAATGCCGCAACTTATACGATGCAAGGAAGCAATTATAACGATGCAAGGAAGCCTTTCTTACGATTGCGTGACATTTGTCATGCGTTTATACGACTCTTGTCGTAGGGTCGGATGACAAATGTCGTATAATCACATGACATATATCAAAGTATAAATAAACCTAATATTTTACACCAAAAGATACAAGTTATCACATTATTATATATATATGCATCATCTTTCATAGAAGACAAAGAATGCGAATTCAACAAGCAAGTGCAAAAATTCATCCCATTGTCTGTTAAAGAATATAATCATAAAAATCTTGAAAACGTGCAGAAGGCTTAATACGATTTGCATAACGTAAAGGCATACAAAAAAGGCGACTCCCGATATGTTCGAGAGCCGCCTGGTAATCTCTTCTTATTCCTTCATTTTCTGAATTTCCTCCAGTGGAAGCTCTGTGGCCGTTGCCACTTGCGCTTCAGAAAGACCCATTGACAAAAGGCGGTAAGCTGTGGCTATCTTTTCTTTCGCCATTCCTTTTTCCATTCCTTTTTTCATTCCTTTTGCCATACCTATTTCCATTCCTCTCTTCTCATCAAACTTTCTGGTGGCATATATATCACGCATATTCTTGATGTCCTCGTCATAAAGCTCAAGTTCCTCTCGGGAAAGCTTGCGGAGGTCGCCTATCTCTGCCAATTTGCGGAAGACAGGATACTTCTCGCTGAATGGCATCTGTTCAAACATGTTCATATTCATTTTCTCCTTTTTATGTTGTTTATTCTTTAGATTCTCTTGTGGTTTCTATAGAAAATTTCAGAACTCCTAGATTAACCCCAAAAGTCAATTTGCGCATTTTTAATGGCAGATTGTCTGCGAAAACTTCGTTCATCGCAGCTTGTATTTTTCCTTCTGTTGCTTTGTCTGGTAAAATACCATGCTCCTTTGCATCTTCATTCACCTTGTCTATCGTTCTTGCCAATTTGCGAAGTTTAGTGAAAGTATCAATGATGGCAATGGTAGTGCTGATGGCTAAATCACCTTTCAGAATGGTGGCAAGCATATAAAGTCCTTGCTCGGTAAAAGCATGTGGAGCAACAGTGGAATGCTTGAGCTTATTGAACCGATCAAAATTTTTGATCAGTTCATCTTTCTCTCTGTTATTCAACTCAATAACATAGCCTGGAGGAAACTTTTTAGGGTTGTTCCTTAGTGCTTGGTTGATTTCTCGTGTTTCTACTCCATACAATTCAGCAACATCTCTGTCAAGGATGACTTGCGTATCCCTGATGATAATGATTTTACTTTCTGTTTTTACAATATCTTCTTGATGTCCCATAATTTCTTTTTTAAAGCTATTCGGTGGCAAAGAAAATGCAAACGAGCGCAAAGAAAGCTTGCTTTCAATTTGCCGAGTGCAGCTTTTCTTCTGCAAAGAAAATGCAAACGAGCGCAAAGAAAGCTTGCTTTCAATTTGCCGAGTGCAGCTTTTCTTCTGCAAAGATACGACTTTTCCTCGTAACTTCCAAGATTTTTGGGAAAAATGTAGGGATGAGGAGAAAGAAAAATAGGCGGCTCTCGATATGTTCGAGAACCGCCTAGTATTTATAGCTTTTTGATATCTTCGATACTTAATCCTGTAGCTTGTGCGATGATTTCGGCAGAAACATTCTGGGGAAATTTCATCACCTCATGTTCACGAGGCATGAAAATCATTCTTTACCCCAGTTATTCAATCCCTCTTCTATTTCTTCTATGGAAGGAAGACTGCTACGGAAATCATCCTTAGGAAGAGCTTGCCCTAATTCGTAATCAGATACTCCAATAGGCTTCTGTATATCACGTAGAGCATATTCTGCCTTGATTCTATCTTTTGTTTTACAAAGTAAGAGGCCTATTGTACGATTGTCGCCTTCTCTGCATAGAGTGTCATCTATGGCAGAACAATAGAAGTTTAGTTTGCCGATATATTCTGGCATAAACTCTGTAGCTTTCAGTTCTATCACCATATATCTATGCATGAATGTATTATACATAAGCATGTCTATGTAATAGTCATCGCCCGATACTTCTATGTGGTATTGTCGTCCCATGAAAGCAAAGCCTGCCCCCATTTCTACGAGGAATTTCTCTATGTGCTTGATAAGACCGATTTCTATGTCTCGCTCATCATATTGCTCAGTAAAGGTAAGCATGTCGAAGATGTAAGGGTCTTTTAGTAAAGACTGTACTTCTTGGGCTTCCTTTGCAGGGAGGGTTGTGGCAAAGTTATTAGCCAATGCTCCATGCTTGCCATAATAGTCCAGCTTGATGGTTTCTGTCAAGTATTCTTTAGACCAATGACTAGTTATGCATTGTATCATATACCAATATCGAGCTTTTATATCTTTTACTCGTTGGATAAGGATGATGTTGTGAGTCCAAGATAAATGCTTGATAGGTAGTTCTTTATTACTACCTTCCAATTGCGCAACCGATGGTTGCGTAATTGCATAATTATGCATTTTTACCCAAGTTAGCTCCTTGTTATACTCCTGGTAAAACTGCATCATGCACTGCATGTTTCTTACGGAGAATCCTTTCCTTTCAGGATACTCATTCTTAAGATCTACAGCTAGGCGCTGTAGAGTCTTCTTGCCCCAACCATCAGTCTCTTGGCTTTTGGTAAGCATTTCACCGATGTCCCAATTCATACGGAGCAACTCCTCGTTTGCTGCGTACATGGCTTTCTGTTGGGCAAAAGAAACACGGTGCTTGATTTGTCTCAACAAAGAAGGATAACCTTGGAAGTTTCCCATGCCTAATTCTTTTTGTTCAATTTCTTGTTTCATATAGAAGATTGTTTGTTCCAATCTGCAAAGAAAATGCAAAATCATCATTCATCGTCCTTTGCAGGTTCAAATAAGTCCTTATATCCAAAGAATATGTTTCCATCTTCGGTTTTTGCGGAGATGACAATTCCTACGAAAGGATTGTTCTCAACTTCAATCACTTCGCCCTGTGTCCAGTCTTTGGCATGTGTCAAGTCTGGAGATATTAATACTTTGTCTCCTGTTCTCATATTCACAAAAATATAAATGTTGTACTTATCGCTGCAAAGAAAATGCAAACGAGCGCAAAGAAAGCTTGCTTTCAATTTGCCGAGTGCAGCTTTTCTTCTGCAAAGTTACGACTTTTCCTCGTAACTTCCAAGGTTTTGGGAAAAAATACTTGAAAAGGGGGTGGAGAAGATAAGTTTACTGATGTAATTGCGCAACCAGCGGTTGCGCAATTATAGAATGTTTGAGTTATTGAACCGATCAAAATCTTTGATCAGTTCGTCCTTATTTATCGGTTGCTTGTTGTAGTTTATATACTCATATAAGAAGCTGATTTCAACTAAAAGTTCCTTTGTGAATTATTAAACAGAAATTTCGCAAGTTGGCTCCACACGCCCCGAAGGGGCAGAAGCTCTTAGCCCGAACTTAAACCACATGCGAAAGTTTTGTATATGATTTTTATTGTTTTGTAATTCGGCGGTTGCAACCGCGAAATTATAGTTAAGCATATCCTATGCCTAATAAAAACGTCTCATATCCTACATTTGAGTTCCTGAAAGTTCAGCCAGTTTCAGGCTTGTTCCTTTAATTTCTGGATTTCCTCCAGTGGGAGTTCGGTGGCTGTTGATACTTGCTCATCAGAAAGGCCCATTGACAGAAGGCGGCGAGCTGTGGCTAGCTTTTCTTTTTCCATACCTTTCGCCATACCTTTTTCCATACCTTTCGCCATACCTTTCGCCATACCTATTTCCATTCCTCTCTTCTCATCAAACTTTCTGGTGGCATATATATCACGCATATTCTTGATGTCCTCGTCATAAAGCTCAAGTTCCTCTCGGGAAAGCTTGCGGAGGTCGCCTATCTCTGCCAATTTGCGGAAGACTGGATACTTCTCGCTGAATGGCATCTGCTCAAACATGTTCATATTCTTCACTATATAAATCCAACAATCAAATATATCCATACACTCTGCCTCCGTGTGCTTGTCAAACAATGGCAGTTGGAGTAATTACCATACTATGTTTTTATATGCATTTTGCCAACAATAATACATTATAGTCAAAACAAATCGCTATGGGTTCCATTGTTAAGAAACAGCAAGGTTAGTTTTTCATTGTTTTGTTCCCACAGCATCAACCAATCTGGGGTTATGTGACACTCCCAGATACCTTCTAGGTTTCCATGAAGTTTATGCGATTTATATGATGGTGGCAGTTTCCCCTCTTTGGCTAGTTTCTCTACGGCTTTTTCAATGAGGGTTGGATCTAGACCACGTTTCACTCCTTTTCGCAGAGACTTTTTAAATTTGTTTGTAAAGTCAATAGAGTATTTCATTCTAAGCACTGTTTGATTAAGTCGTGAGCATCTTTTGCATGATATACTCTGCCAGCTTTAACATCTTCTAGGGCTTCTTCAATGCCACTTTTCTTTTCGGTTTGAATAACCCAGCCAAACTTCTTTGCCAGTTCCTTTAATAAGTTGAAGTCAACTTGCGGAACAGTTATTGTTGTTGTTATATTATTTATAGCTACATCCATATTGCTTTACTTTTAATGTTATTTTTAATGCTGCCGCAAAGATACGACTTTTCCTCGTAACTTCCAAGTTTTTGGGGGGAAAATGTAGGGAGGGTGATAAAGAAAAAATAGGCGGCTCCCGGATTCGAGAGTCGCCTATGATTATGCAGTATTTATTATGATGAAACAAATGCTTACTTTACTGTGCAGTAGATGTTGTCAGATGTCTTTCTTGTAGGATACAACTTGATGGTGTTGCCAGCAACAGCAATGTTGTCACCACCTGCTGTCAAGTTATTGAGACTACCACCGAGGTTGATGTCCCAACCACCGTTTATGCGGAACTTCCAACCATCGGCTGTAACACCTACATTTGTTGCCTCGAAGCAATACTCTTCTGCATTCCAAGTCATGGCCGCGTCTCCAGCCCAACTGTTGAAGTTGCCGATAAGACCCATGGTTTCAACCTTTGTTGCCTTGATGGTTCCGTTTGCAAGATTAACATCGAAGTAGTAAACTCCTTCTCCTGCATTCACACCGATGTTTCCATTTTCGTTGGTTGCTGCACCATCAAATGTATTGAATGTGCTTGAGTTGATTTCGTTGTCCCAACTTCCAGCTACACGCTGGAACTTAAACTGGTTGCCCCAGTTGTTAGGGTCAGCACAATAGAGGAAACCTGTATATGTACCTGTATTGGCATCTACGAGAGCAAGCTTCTGCTCAGCGTTTGTCCAGCCGTCAGTTGCACCGATGAAGTAAATGAATGGATCATACTTCACTTCCTCGATGGTGTAAGTATAGTCCATCATGTTGATGGTGAGCTTATACTTACCAGCCTTGGCAATCTTACCAGCCTTAGCGTCACCGTTGGTCAGCGTACCAGTCATGCTGTCGTCGCCGTCAACCTTAGGACCTACTACGCCGGCAGCCCAGATGTCGCCAGAGTCGATGTTCTTCTTAGGAATAATTTTCCAGTACTGGTCAGCCTTGGTTGTTTCGAAAGATACGGTGAAGACCGGATCTTCATATACATCCTTGTCGCTGTGGTTGAATGCTTTTGCTACTTCCTTAGTCCAACCATTTACGTCATCTGTAGTAAACATGTCGCCAACGAGGTAGTAACCTTCTTCTATAACTGGAGCCTCAGGAATGGCCTTAATCTGGAACTTCTCTGAAGTAGCCATCTTCACGGCTGTTGCTCCATTGCTTACCCATGCATCAAGAGTAGCATCGATGTCGCGCTCTGTAGGACGCTTGCCATACTTATCTACGATATAGCTTGTCAATTCAGCTGTTGCCATGTTGCCATCAGCATCAATGTCGAATGACTGACCGTCGAAGTTAATCTTATAATTAGGTGTATAAGCAGCGTCGGAAGAAGTAGGAGCAACAATGCTCGCTACTTTTACCTTCTCTGTCTTAACGTCAGCCAAGTTGATGACATCAACTGGAGCTACGCTACCGTTTCCGAATGCCACAGCTTCCTCCTGAGGATTTGTCTGTGGGTTACCCCAATCTGTGTAGTCTTCGGTGCAAGACACCATAGCCATCAGCAGGGTCATTCCCAATAATATTTTCTTAATCATAATTGTCTATACTTTAAATGTTTTACAATTTAACGATGCTGAACGAACCAGTGATGTCGTTGAATGAGATGACATACTTGCCTTCTGCCAAGCCGATGTTCTTGCCACCTGCATCACACTTTCCGTACATGTTGATAGCGCCATCTTCTGCACCATAGCCCCAGCTTGTATCCCAAGAACCTTCAATCTTAAACTTGAACTGTGCAGTCTCGCCGGCAGGAACATCCATTACATAGTACCAAGCGTGGTTCTCAACGCCCTCAGTGTTGTAAGGAAGCATTGGAGTGTCAGCCCAATCATTGAATGAACCACTAATCTGGATAGTACCATAGTTGGTTACATTACCCTCGTACTTCACCATCTTGGCTGTGTTGTCAGCGGTGTTAAGAGTGATGGTGTAGTAACCGGCTGTTTCGGCTACGATGTGACCACCGTCGCTACCACCGTTACGGTTGACGATTGTACCCTTTGTAGCGCCATTGGCGTTCATACTGTAATCCCAGTTGAAGCTTGAAGGCATAATCTTGAAGCCAGCTCCGTCGCACTCGGCCTTGTCGTTGTAATCGCCGGTAAGGAAGTAGTTGGTGTATTCAATCTCACCAGCACCAGTCTTCTTGTCGTAAGAGAAGTTTGGCTTAAGGAACATAGGAAGTGCGTCTTCTCCAATGCTCTTGTTGCCAGCCCACTTAGCGCCGAACATGTTACCTACAAGATACCACATTGTTGGAACAGCATCCTTCAATTCAATGTAGTAAGGCTTTACGTTAAGCTTTACTGAGTTTGAAGCGATAGGGTTCAGACGGCTTGTGCCCTCAAGGATGAAAGCGTTAACACGAACGTACATCTCCTGCTCGGCAGGAACATTACCTTCAGTCCATTTAAGTATCTTTACCAATGCCTTGTCCATTTCTTCAGCAGAGGCAGAAATGTTGCATTTCTGTGTGGTGTTGCTAAGAACAGCGTAGTCTGGCACCTTTTCGCCACTCTCGTCTGCAGCAGCTTCATCAGTAGAAACTGTGAAGCTGTTGGTTGGAGATACTTGCACCTCGTATGTTGCATTGATTGGGGCATTGTCTGCTGTGTACTTAGGCTGTGACCATGTAAGACCAAGTTCTGTGGAATGCTCCAAATCAATAGTCGCATTGGCATATGCTGGAGTGTTCAACGTAAACTCTTTAGGCTGAATCAGCGTAGGGTTAGAGTCGTTGTCATCCGAACATGATGCGAATAAGCTGATGATGCCGACAAGCAGAGCACCAATTATATATTTATTCTTCATATTGCGTTTTCTTTAATAATTCTTTTATATTTAGTTTTGAACCTCGTTGTATCCATCAATCTGTGTCAAGTTCTTGTTAGAAAGAACCTCTGAAGATGGGAGAGGATATACATTATAGGTCTTGGTGAAGGTTGTACCATTAGTACTACCACCCTTAAGTTCCCAATTGTATGTAGCCTGACTGCCACCAAACTGGTTGAAACGGATCAAATCGGTACGGCGGAGACCTTCGCAATACAACTCACGGGCACGCTCATCGAGCACATCGCTAAGAGTGTAAGAAGCATGAACTTCTGCATGAGCACGTTTGCGGAGAGCATCGATATAGCTCTTAGCTTTAGCTGAACCCTCTCCATTGATATGCATCTCTGCCTCTGCAGCATTGAGATAAGCCTCTGCAACACGGAAGAGGAAGAAGTCGGTATCTACACAGAAGTTATCATGAGGAGTACCATTGTTAGAATAGTTATTATTCCACTTTGTTGTTGCAATACCCTTGATGAATTTATCGTTATCAACAACTGACAATGTACGCTTGCCTTCATCTGTACCAATACCCCAGAGGAGAGCACGGTCGTCAATATTCATAGCGCGAAGTTCTGATGTCTTCTTGCCGACAACAACGTTAGGATTAGTAAAGAACTTCTCTACGAATTGTGGACGAACACGCATACCGGACCAGGTATTACCTGTAGTGGCAGGATCTTTGTCTACAACAGTCTTCATAGTAGGATCCCAAAGAGCAGCAACAAAGAAGAGTGAACCACCCCATCCCTGAGTGATAGCACCATCTTGCATCAAAGGAAGAAGAGCCTCGCAACTTGCACCATTCGAACCGTTATCGCCCATGAAGAGCAAGTCGTATGGCTTGTAGCCGTTAGCCTTTGCGTCTGCAGACATCTTGCTGTCATCGAAGAGGGCATATTTTGAGTTGATAACATTCTCGGCATATTCAAGTGCCTCTTTCCAGTAAGGATTGTTCTGACCATCGTTGTTGAGATATGTACCTGCATTGAGGTACAGACGGCTCAAGAGCAACCAGCATGTACCTTTGTCTACACGGCCATAGTCAGCGTCGGCGTCAGTCTCTGGTTTTGCCTCCAATAAGTCGGGCTCGGCAGCGAGCAATTCGTCCTTAACCCAGTTGAAGAGGAACTCACGACCCAACTGAAGAAGCTCAGCGCGAGTATATGTTTTGCCTTCCTCAAACTTTGAATTGTAAGAGTGTGCCTGACGCGGTGTCTCTGCAGAAATCTTGTCTATGAATGTAGGATCTCCAAAGAAGTCGAGCATCAGTAAATAGCTGTAGGCACGAATGACGCGAACCTCTGCATACTTAGTTTTATCAGCCTTTGCTGCATCGAGACTTAAGAAATGGTTCTCATAAGAGATGTTTGACATCAGACGATAGTACAAATACTTCAAGGTAGCATTACCTGCATCTAACTTATTGTAGCTGATATCGGTGAGACCACCAACCGACCACCAACAGATAGCCTCATCTGTAGGAAGCTCGTTGAAGTTGAATATGTTACGGAGAAGAGTTGACTTACCGTTATCATCGATAGTGAAATCGGCAGTACCGTCATTACCTTCCATGATAAGACCAGCGTAGCACTTGCTGTACAAGCCTGTGATGTTAGGCTCAGGGTCAACAGTTGGGTCAATGTTTCCCTTGTTCAAATCATCCATACAAGAGCACAAACTTGCAGAAAGCAGAAGAGCTGCAGCAGGGACGATTGTTTTGAATTTATTGAGTTTCATATTGAAATCTATTTTAAATTGTTAGAAGTTGAGGTTCAGACCGAGCAGGAATGTGCGGCAACGTGGATAGATGTTGTCATCCTTACCTGATGTTACTTCAGGGTCGATACCTTTATACTTGGTGATAGTAAACACGTTAGAGCATGAGGCGTAGATACGGCCAGAGATGCCCTTGTAGTTGCCACCCTTCAGCAGATTGTTGAAGTTATAACCCAGTGTGATGTTGTCGCACTTCAAGAAGCTGCCATTCTGTACGAAGTAGTCAGTAAGAGGATAGTTGTATGAAGTCCAGCCCAAATTTACAATATCCTTTGTGCTGTTTTTGTAATATCCCTTAGCACTACAAATTTCTTTCGTATTTATTGCACCCTCAGTGTATCCATTATAGAGATAGTTTCCGAAGCTTGCACGGAAATTACTGCCGAGATCCCAGTTCTTGTATGCAACCTTGAAGCTGAAACCGCCTGTCCAAGGAGCCACGATATTCTTATAGAAGTATCTGTCGTTCTCGTCAATAGAACCATCACCATTGCGGTCTACATAGCAACCCATGATAGGACGTCCGTTCTGATCGTATACCTGCTGGTAAACCAGGAATGAGTTTGCTGGCTTTCCTACCTTATGATAGGTGATTGCCTGATCCTGACCTACCTTCATACCTGCCTCCATCAAATCACGACCACCAGCAAGTTCGGTAATCTCGTTCTTGTTGTAAGCTGCGTTGACGCTAAGCTCTACGAACCAGTCTTTTGTCTGGATAGGACGACCGGTAATGGCAACCTCAAAACCCTTGTTCTTCAATGTACCTGCATTCATCAAGAGCGCATTGTCAAAGTTCTGACCTGCAGCGATGGTTGTTGTGCTGAGCAAGTCGGTTGTCTTGCGGTAGTAAGCATCAAAGTTGACTACCAATCTCTGATCGAACATACCATAATCGAGACCAAAGTTCCATGTGGTAGTTGTTTCCCAAGTCAGTTCATCATTGTATGCCAATGGGCGATACAGTAATCCTGAGTTGTTGTCTTTACCACCAATAGGATAGGTGTAGTGATTATCAGTACTCTTCTTATAAGTAGCTGTGTAATACTCTTTACCTGTATCCTGCTGGCCAGTCTTACCCCAACCCAAACGAAGTTTCAAATCGCTGATAGCTTCAACATCTTTCAGGAAACTTTCTTCTTTAACGCGCCATGCAAAGGCTGCAGCAGGGAAGAAACCCCAACGGTGTCCGTCTGCAAAGCGGCTAGAACCATCGTAACGAGCTGTAAATGTAAGGAGGTAACGATCCAACAAAGAATAGTTAGCACGACCATACCAGCTCACAAGATAAGTCTGTCCCTTCCAGTAGAGTTCTTTAGAAGACTTAACTGTTCCTGCAAGAGGATTGCCTGCGTCGTCTTTACCCTCATTTGTACTAGGATATCTTGATATGCTCCATTCGTTTCCCCAATATTTCATGTGGCTATATTCGTAACCAGCTGTGATGTCAAAATGGTTAGCCTTATTGAAATCCTTGGTATACTGAGCATAAGCTGTTGCTACGAGGTTATACTTTTTCTCTGTATTATCAGTAGTACCTCCATAGTAGTATCCGTATGTGGATTTAGGGTTGTTGCGAGTATACTCACCACCATCGCTATATTCACCAGCTAAGTTGGCATGCAAATGAAGATCCTCAAAACCATGAATCTTATAGTCTGCCTCTATGTTACCCAAAAAAATGTTTGCACTCTTGTGGAAGTTGTAATTTTCAACCTTTTCTACAGGGTTAGTAGGAGCATCGTCGTTACGGTTATATGGAAATGTTGGGTCGTATGAGGTAGTAGGTAATGCCCACTGCCAATAGCCTCCCCAATTCTTAAATGTCTCATCACTGCTCTTAACAGGACGAGTAGGATCCATAGAGACAGCTGCGCCGACTGCATCCTGTCCACCAGGAACGGTCTTTGAGTAAGAATACTTACCATTGACGTTCAGGTTGAGGTGCTTGTCAAGCAAAGAAGGATTGATGTTGAAACCGGCAGTAACTCGCTTATAGTCAGAACCCTTCAGGATACCTTCCTGGCCAGTGTAACCAACGCTGACACGATAAGGCATAGACCAAGAATTCTTACTGATTCCACCTGTCAAGCTGACATTATGCTCATGGCTGACAGCTGCACGGTAAATCTCGTCCTGCCAGTCGGTATCGTATGTGCCGGCAGAATAATCTGGAGTTCCATCTTCATTGAACTTCTTCCAGCCTAAACCTTTGTAGGCAGAAGAATCTTCACCATAATAGTTCTTGATGAAGTCTGTATATTCGGAAGCATTCATCACATCCATCTTCTTGGCAACAGTACTTACTGAAAGTGTACCATTGTAAGAAACCTGTGGCTTCTGGCCGCTACGACCCTTCTTGGTTGTAATGATGATGACACCATTGGAACCGCGTGAACCGTAGATGGCAGTTGCTGAAGCATCCTTCAATACGGTAAAGCTCTCGATATCATTAGGGTTGACAAGAGACAGAGGGTTGTTAACACCCTTTGTATTATTGTTATCCATAGGCATACCATCGATAACAATCAATGGGTTGTTGCTCGCTGTAAGAGAAGCACCACCACGAATACGAATCTGTGCTCCATCACCAGGAGCACCCGTTGATGAGTTGACATTTACACCAGCAATTTTACCCTGGATCATATCCTGTGCAGAAGTAATGATACCATGGTTTTTCTCATCAGGCTTGATCGCAGTAACAGAACCTGTCAAGTCGTTCTTTTTTGCTACACCATAACCGATGACTACGACTTCGTTCAAAGACTGCGAGTCATCCTGCAAGGTGATGTTCATGTTGTTGGCAGCCTTCACAGTCTGTGGAGTCAATCCCAGATAAGTGAAAGTAAGATTGGTACCTGGAGCTGCGTCAACAGAGAAGTTACCATCCATGTCGGTAATACCTACTGCCTTACCGTTCACTGTAATGGTAGCACCCATGACAGGCTCACCGGAAGCATCCTTCACATGTCCCTTAATCGCATTAGTCTGCGCAAAGGAACTCACCGTCAGAAGCAGACCACCTGCGAGGGTCAATGCTCTGAGAGGTAATTTAATTTTTACCTGCTTCATCATTTGCTTGATTTTTAAGTTTATGTTTATACTATTGTTATTCTTAAAATGAATATTCTGCTTTTAGTCTCTGGCCTGTTTATGTAAAGAGGTCGAGTTGTCTAATTGTTTATTCTTTCTGGGTGCAAAATTAAAGTCTTTTTCGATACGATGTACTATTTTTCAGTTAATTCCGTTATTTCTTATGCGCAAACGTTTGCATTCCTTTTGCTTGATTTAGGTCAACAAAAAAAGTACAAAATAGCGGATATTTGCCTAATTTTGCAGCGTGATTTAAAACAACATGAACGAAAATAACAACATAACAATGAAAGATATAGCTCGCGAACTGGGAGTCAGTGTTGCTACAGTGAGCCGGGCGTTGAAGGACAGTCCTAGAATCAGTGCTGCCCAGAAGGAGCGTATCCAGACTTTTGCGCGTGAACATAATTTCTTTCCGAACATGCTTGGTGAGGCTTTGCGCCATAGCAAGGTACAGCCGATGAAGGTCATCGGAGTCATTGTACCGGAGTTCGTACATTATTATTTTATGTCCGTCCTTTCGGGCATAGAGGAGGAGGCGAGAGCCCGCGGATATCGTGTGATGGTGGCACAGAGTAACGAAAGATACGACAAGGAAGTGGCCATCTGCGAGGACTTCTATAAGAATAAGGTATGCGGTATCATCGTATCACAGGCGAAGGATACCAAGCAGTACGCCCATTTCGAGAAGTTGATGAACAATGGCGTGCCTCTCGTCTTCTACGATAGAATCTGTACGGGCGTGAACTGCTCCCGAGTGGTTGTAGATGACTATATGGGCGCCTTTACCGCCGTTACCCATCTGGTGGATACGGGCTGCAAGAAGATAGCCTTCTACGGTTCGCCGATGAATATGGAAATCTCCAAGAACCGTTATAACGGTTATCATGATGCACTGGTGAAACATGGATTGACGGAGAACCCCGACTGGGTGAGAATCTGTGACAACCGTGCCCAGGCAGAGGTGCTTACACCAGAGATATTGAGGGAAGAAAATCATCCGGATGCTTTCTTCGCCATCAATGATGATACGGCGATAGGCATTCTCTATACAGCCAAGCGAATGGGCTTCGATGTGCCGAATGACATCAGTATCTGCGGCTTTACCAATGGCGACAGAGCCAAGGCTTGCGATCCGATGCTCACTACGGTAGAACAGCGTGGAGTGGCAGTAGGCGAAGAGGCTGCCAATATTCTCATCGGACTGGTGGAAGGATCCAACCCTACGCACGACGTTGAAAAGCGAGTGGTAAGAACTCGTCTGGTGGTAAGAGGAACTACCCGATAAAATTGAACTTTGCATAAAGTTCAAATTTCAATGTTCAAAATTCAAAGTATAACAATATGACACAAAAACCTGATTTAAGTTTCTGGAAGCTCTGGAACCTGAGCTTCGGATTCTTCGGAGTACAGATTGCCTACGCTCTTCAGAGCGCCAACATCTCCCGAATCTTTGCAACGTTGGGTGCTGATCCACACAACTTGAGTTATTTCTGGATTCTCCCTCCATTGATGGGAATCCTTGTACAGCCTATTGTCGGCACATTGAGTGACAAGACCTGGTGCCGTTTTGGTCGCCGCATCCCTTATCTCTTTGTGGGAGCCACGGTCGCCGTACTCGTGATGTGCCTGCTGCCGAATTCCGGTTCTCTCGGTCTGACGGTAAGCGGTGCGATGCTCTTCGGCTTGATTGCCCTGATGTTCCTCGATACGAGCATCAATATGGCGATGCAGCCTTTCAAGATGCTGGTAGGCGATATGGTAAACGAGAAGCAGAAGGCAAAGGCTTACTCTATCCAGAGTTTCCTCTGCAATGCCGGTTCTGTAGCCGGATATATCTTCCCATTCCTCTTTACCTTCCTGGGTATCAAGAATGTAGCCGAAGAGGGCGTGGTGCCTGATTCTGTGATCTGGTCGTTCTACGTGGGCGCTGCCATCCTCATCCTCTGTGTCATCTATACCACGATGAAGGTGAAGGAGTGGAATCCTCAGCAGTATGCTGCCTATAATGGTGTAGCTGGCGAGGTAGAAAAGGAAGAAGAGGGCAAGGCAGACTGGATTACCCTCTTGAAAAACGCGCCTTCTACTTTCTGGAAGGTGGGACTGGTTCAGTTCTTCTGCTGGGCTGCTTTCCTTTATCTCTGGAACTATTCTACAGGTGCCATCGCAGAGACCGTATGGAATACCACCGATCCAAAGTCGGCAGAGTTCCAGGCGGCAGGCAACTGGGTAGGCATCCTCTTTGCCGTTCAGGCAGTAGGTAGTGTGCTCTGGGCAGTGGTTCTTCCTCAGTTCAAGAATACCAAGATGGCTTATAGTGTGAGCTTGATAATAGGTGGTGTGGGCTTCGCTCTCATCCCATTCCTGCATGATCAGTATCTGCAGTTTATTCCATTCCTGATGATTGGTGCCGGCTGGGCTGCCATGTTGGCGATGCCTTTCACTTTCGTGACCAATGCTCTGCAGGGTTATGGCCACATGGGCGCATACCTGGGCTTGTTCAATGGAACTATCTGTATTCCTCAGATTGTGGCTGCCATCTGCGGTGGTACTGTTCTGAGTCTGGTTGGTTCTCATCAGAGCGATATGATGATTGTGGCTGGCGTGTTGCTTATTGCCGGTGCTTTGTCTGTAGGCATTATTAAAGGTCATGAATGAGTGTATAAGTAAAACCCGTGCAAACGTTTGTGCAGGATTTGTCTGAAATTGTGCACATAGAAATTATATACTTACGATTTTTTTTGCTAATTTCGCACTGAAAATAATAAAATTAAATATAAACTAACTTCTAACGGACTCTTATGACGATACATTTTCATATAGAATACGGAACAATGTTCGGCGAGCAACTCGTCTTGAACATACAGGAGGATGATGAAGAAAAACTGAAACTTCCTATGGCTACTCTCAATGGTAAGGAGTGGTCGGTTGACTGGTGTGTAAAACAACCCGCCAAAGCCTATACCTATTATTATAGTGTAGAGCGAGACGGCGTGGTGGTTAAGACAGAATGGCTTCTTGTGAAGCATAGTCTGGAACTTACAGCCCTGAAGGCTAATAATCTGACCCAGTATGATCATTGGAAGGTGATTCCAGAGGATGCATATCTCTATAGCAGTGCCTTTACAGACTGTATCAATCATCAGGCTCCTGAAGAGATGAAGGAGCAGAATGATGCCAAGACCGTGCGCCTCGTGGTGCGTGCTCCTCAGCTTCGCGACGGTGATCGCTTAGGTGTTGTGGGCGCTGATAACCTGTTGGGTGCATGGAATGCCAAGAAGATGCTGAAGATGACTCAGCACTCTTATAATGAATGGGTTGCAGAACTGGATGCTGCCCATCTGCAGACTCGCCACATGGAATTCAAGTTTGTGGCTTACAATGAAAAGAAGGATACGCTGATCTGGGAAACATCCATGAACCGCACCATCGACCTTCCTGAGATGAAAGCCGGTGATGCCATCACTTACGAACTGGATCAGGCATTCTTCGCCCTTTACAACCGCAAGCTTGCCGGAACACAGGTGCCGGTATTCTCTCTGCGCAGCGAGAAAAGTGCCGGTGTGGGCGATTTCGGCGATCTCAAGACGATGATTGATCTCGTGGCATCTACAGGTCAGAAGGTTCTTCAGCTTCTGCCAATCAATGATACCACCATTACCCATACCTGGACGGACAGCTATCCATATAGCTGCATCAGCGTCTTTGCTATCCATCCGATGTATGCCGATCTGAATGCCTTACCTGCATTGAAGGACAAGAAGGCTTGCGAGAAGGCAGAGAAGACCCGCCAGGAACTCAATGCCTTGCATCAGATTGATTATGAGAAGGTGAATGATTTCAAGCAGGATTATCTGCAACAGATATTTGCACAGGAAGGTAAAGAGATGATGTCGGGAGCCGATTTCAAGGCTTTCTTTCAGGAAACACAACAGTGGCTCGTGCCTTACGCACAGTATTCTTACCTGCGCGACAAGAATGGCACCGCCGACTTCTCTCAGTGGCCAGACCATAATGTCTGGGATGAGGCTGAGCGCAAGGATTTGACCAACCCAAAAACCGAGGCATACCAGAACGTGGAGTTCTTCTACTTCGTGCAGTTCATTCTGAACAAGCAGATGCAGGAGGCACACGAGCATGCCAAGGCGAAGGGTGTCATCCTGAAGGGTGATATTCCTATCGGTGTGCATCGCCACAGCTGCGATGTGTGGATGGAGCCTAAGTACTTCAACCTGAATGGTCAGGCGGGTGCTCCACCGGATGATTTCTCCGTAAACGGACAGAACTGGGGATTCCCTACCTACAACTGGGATGAGATGCTGAAGGACGGCTGCCTCTGGTGGACCCGCCGCTTCCAGAATATGTCGAAGTTCTTTGATGCTTACCGCATCGACCACGTGCTCGGCTTCTTCCGCATTTGGGAAATCCCTGTGCATAGCGTGCATGGTTTGCTCGGACAGTTTGCGCCAGCTATCGCCATGACCCGTGGTGAGATCCAGAGTTACGGCTTGAACTTCCAGGAGGACCGCTTCACCCGTCCGTTCATTACCGACTGGGTATTGGACCGTATGTTCCATGAGCGTGCCGACGAAGTGAAGGAGAAGTATCTCGACCGTCTGGATGAGGAGCGCTATCAGATGAAGCCTGAGGTAGATACCCAGCGCAAGGTAGAGGCTCTCTTCCAGGATGTAACTGATGAGAAGGAAATCTGGTTGCGTGATGGCTTGTATGCCCTGATCAGTGACGTACTCTTTGTGCGTGACCGCAAGGACCCTGAGCTCTTCCATCCACGTATCTCTGCACAGCTCGACTTCATCTACGAGTCGCTCTATGATAACGACAAGGCTGCGTTCAACCGCCTTTACAACGACTACTTCTACCGTCGCAACAACCAGTTCTGGTATGGCGAGGCGATGAAGAAGTTGCCTAAGCTGGTTCAGGCTACCCGTATGCTGGTTTGTGCCGAAGACCTGGGTATGGTGCCTGATTGTGTGCCATGGGTGATGGACGAGTTGAAGATTCTGAGTCTGGAGCTTCAGAGTATGCCAAAGGATCCGACGGTTAAGTTCGGTCATCTGAGCCGTAATCCATACCGCTCAGTCTGCACCATCACCAGCCATGATATGCCAACCTTGCGTATGTGGTGGGACGAGAACATCTCCCGCACCCAGGAGTATTACAACACGATGCTCTATCGTGAGGGACCAGCTCCTCATCCGCTCCCAGGTTGGTTGGCAAGAGACATCATCGCCCGTCACCTGGCGTCTCCATCCATGCTCTGCATCTTGAGCGTACAGGATTGGCTCGCCATTGATGAGAAGCTCCGTCTGCCGGATGCTGAAGCCGAGCGCATCAACATTCCTGCCAATCCAAAGCACTACTGGCGCTATCGCATGCACCTCAGTCTGGAGGAATTGGCTGCCAGCAAGGAGTTTATGGAGAACATCACCGAGCTGATAGCTCAAGGTGGAAGAATCTAAGGTTTTGCGAAAGTAATAGCAAAAGTGAGTGCAAAAGCAATAGAGAATGCATGTGTGTGCAAACGTTTGCACCCTGATATACAGAAAAATACCCTCCCAATTTGCGGAGGGTATTTTTGTTTTTTGTATCTTTGCACTGTCTTAAGAATAAACTGAATATGATTAAGATGAACTAGCAAGGAAACAAAAACAAGAATAAGCAATATCTGAACAATATGAAGAAACTGAATTTATTAGTGATGGGTCTCTTGCTCCCGATGTTGGCAGCAGCCCAGACCGTTAAGTCGCCTAACGGCAACGTCTCAGTAACTTTCTCTTTGACAGAAAAGGGACAGCCTACCTATGAGATGAGCTATAAGGGAAAGACTGTATGTAAGCCATCCCATCTCGGATTGGAGTTGGCGAAGGATAAGCATGCCTCTAAGGGTATGGAGGAAACCAGCCTGATGGATGGTTTTACAGAAACAGGCAGCAAGACATCGACCTTCGATGAAACCTGGAAGCCTGTATGGGGTGAGACCGCTACCATCCGTAACAACTATAACGAGATGGAGGTAAACCTGAACCAGGCTTCATCCAAGCGTAACATCACCATCCGCTTCCGTGTATATGATTATGGTATGGGTTTGCGCTATGAGTTCCCTCAGCAGGAAAGCCTGAACTATTTCGTGATTCAGGAGGAGCATACCCAGTTTGCCATGGCAGGCGATCATACCGCTTACTGGATTCCTGGCGATTACGATACTCAGGAGTATGAATATCAGATTACTCCATTGACCGGTATTCGTCCAATTATTGCGAAGAACCGTGAAGCTTACAAGAGCAATTCTTCTACCACTGTCTTCTCGGATACCGGTGTTCAGACCTCTCTCCAGATGAAGACCAAGGATGGTCTCTATATCAATATCCACGAGGCTGCCTGCCTGGATTATCCAACCATGCACCTCAATCTGGATGAAAAGACATTGACCTTTGAGTCTTGGCTGACTCCTGATGCCGTAGGCAGAAAGGGATTCATCCAGACTCCGTTCAATACACCTTGGCGTACCGTCCTCGTTAGTGATGATGCCCGTGATATGCTTTCATGCAAGTTGACATTGAACCTCAACGAGCCTTGCAAGATTGAGGATACTTCATGGATTCATCCAACCAAGTACTGCGGTGTATGGTGGAACATGATTGTAGGCACCAAGACCTGGAGCTATACCAACGACCTGCCATCTGTTCGTCTCGGTGTAACCGATTACAGCAAGTGCAAGCCTAACGGTACTCATGGTGCAACCAACGAGGAAGTAAAGCGCTATATCGACTTTGCAGCCAAGAACGGTTTGCAGGAGGTTCTGGTAGAAGGCTGGAATGAAGGTTGGGAAGACTGGTTCGGTCATCAGAAGCTCGATGTCTTTGATTTCGTGACTCCATATCCTGATTTCGATATCAAGATGCTCAATGACTATGCTCATTCTAAGGACGTGAAGCTGATGATGCACCACGAGACATCTTCTTCTGCACTCAATTATGAGCGCCATCTGGAGGATGCCTTCAACCTGATGAACAAATACGGTTATGATGCCGTGAAGACCGGTTATGTCGGCGATATCATCCCAAGAGGTGAGTATCACTACAGTCAGTTGATGAACAATCACTACCAGCGTGTCATCGAGACTGCAGCCAAGCATCATATCATGGTGAATGCCCATGAGGCAACCCGTCCTACTGGTATCTGTCGCACCTGGCCTAACCTGGTTGGTAACGAGAGTGCACGTGGTACAGAGTACGAAGCATTTGGCGGTTCTGTATCTTATCATACCGTGATGTTGCCATTCACCCGTCTGCAGGGTGGTCCGATGGATTATACCCCTGGTATCTTCGAGACCAAGCTTTCTGAGTGGAGCAACAATCAGAGCTATGTTCATTCCACACTCTGTGGTCAGCTTTCGCTCTATCTTGTGATGTACAGTCCTTTGCAGATGGCAGCCGATCTTCCAGAGCATTATGAGAAGTATGATGATGCCTTCCAGTTCATCCGTGATGTAGCTTGCGACTGGGATGACTCTAAGTACCTGGAGGCTGAGCCTGCTAAGTATATCACCGTAGCCCGCAAGGCAAAGGGAACCGACAACTGGTTTGTTGGTGGTAAGACTGATGCAGCCCGCACAGCCGTAGTAAAGCTCGACTTCCTGGATAAGGGCAAGAAGTATGCTTGCGCTATCTATCAGGACGGCAAGAATGCCGATTACGAGAAGAATCCTAAATCTTACCAGATCATCCACAAGACTGTGAAGAAGGGTGATGTCTTGAAGATTAAAGAAGCACGTGGTGGTGGTTTCGCCATCTCATTGCTCGCTAAATAAGTCTATAATTTCCGTATTTCCGTCCAACTGTCGGGTTGGACGGAAATACGCTAAAAATGAGTGTAGATAATCTGGGACACTTATCCTACGTTTTACTCACTTTAATGTCCTGTATAATAGCAACTTAACAATATGAAAGTCCAAAAACTAATAATTGCAGCATTGACAGCATCGATATTACCTTCTTCATTGAATGCCCAGCAGACATTCAATGAGATGATGTATTCCAAGGAGAAAACCATGTTTGTACTCAATGCCCCTACAGCCGGAAAGTCTTCTGTTACCATCCGTCTTTATAAGGACGGACAAAAGGGAAAGGCTTATAAGGCGCTGAAAATGAGGAAGATGGGTGATGAGCGCTGGGAAGCTACCGTGAAGGGCGACCTCAAGGGAAAGTTCTATACCTTTGATATCGGCAAGGGTGAAACACCGGGAACATTTGCCAAAGCAGTAGGTGTGAACGGAAATCGTGGCGCCATCGTTGATTTGTACGATACCGATCCATCTGGATGGGATAAGGATGTGCGTCCTGCCTTGAAATCGCCAGCCGATCTCGTCATTTACGAGCTCCACGTACGTGATTTCTCCATTTCTCCTACATCTGATTTGAAGTATAAGGGTAAGTATCTTGCCCTTACAGAGCCTGGTGCCATCGAATATCTCAAGAACCTCGGTATCAATGCCATCCATTTCCAGCCGGTATTTGATTACGCATCAGTAGATGAGACCCAGCTCAATAAGCCACAGTTCAATTGGGGTTATGATCCAAAGAATTATAATGTGCCGGAAGGCAGTTACAGCACCGACCCATATTCTCCGGGAACCCGCATCAAGGAGTTCAAGGAGATGGTGATGGCGCTTCACAAGGCAGGCATCCGAGTGATTTTCGATGCCGTATACAACCATACTTTCGATATTAACGGCAGCAACTTCCAGCGTACTTATCCTGATTATTATTATCGCAAGACCAAGGATGGCAAGTACTCTGACGGTTCCGGCTGTGGAAACGAGACAGCTTCAGAAAAGGCTTTGATGCGCCAGTTTATGCTGGAGAGCGTGAAGTATTGGATAGATGAATATCATATCGACGGTTTCCGTTTTGACCTGATGGGTGTGCATGATATCGAGACCATGCAGGCTATCCGTGAGATGGTGAACCGTATTGATCCTAGCATCTATATCTATGGTGAGGGATGGAGCGCTGGTAGCTGTGCTTATCCTGCCGAGAAGCTCGCCATGAAGGCGAATACCCATCAATTGAATGGTATTGGTGCCTTCAGCGATGATATGCGTGATGCCCTCCGTGGTCCTTTCTCTGATGACCATAAGGGTGCGCTCCTGGCTGGTCTTCCTGGACAGGAGGAGAGTCTGAAGTTCGGTATCGTGGGTGGCATCGCTCATCCGCAGGTCGATATGACCAAGGTGAACTATGACAAGAAGCCTTGGACCAACAACCCAACCGAGCAAATCAGTTATGTAAGCTGCCACGACGATATGTGTCTGGTAGATAGATTGAAGGCAAGTATCCCATCCCTGACAGATAAGAATATCCCGGAGGAGATGCGTACTGCCGAGTTGCTCCGCATCGACCAGCTTGCCCAGACCTGCGTCTTCACTTCGCAGGGTGTACCTTTCATTCTTGCCGGTGAGGAGATGCTCCGCGACAAGAAGGGGGTTCACAACAGCTTCAACTCTCCAGACAACATCAACCAGTTTACCTGGACCAATCTGCAGAAGTATCCACAGGCATTCACCTTCTATAAGAATCTGATTCAGCTCCGCAAGAACCATCCAGCCTTCCGCCTTTCTACAGGCGATAAGGTACGTGAGCATCTGGAGTTTTTGTCTAATCAGGATGCCAACGGCAAGGAACAGAGCTGTCTCGTAGGTTTCCAGCTCAAGAACCTGGAAGGTATTGATGCCTGGAAGCATATCGTAGTCATCTATAATTTCAACAAGCAGACTAAGAAGATGCAGATTCCTGAAGGCAACTATACCGTGGCTTGCTGCAACGGAGTCATCAACGAGGAAGGCCTGGGCTTTATCTCCGGCAAGGAAGTAGAGGTTGCCCCTCAGTCTGCCTTGATTCTTTATCAGAAATAGTCTATATATATAATAAGGTGTAAATTATGAAAAAGATAATAGCTTCATTAGTGCTTATGGGTAGCGCAATAAGTATGAACGCAGCGGTCAACGTAAGCCGCATAGAACCAACTGACTGGTATGTGGGCATGAAGGATGCTTCGCTCCAGCTGATGGTGTATGGCAAGGATATCAAGAATGCCGATGTTACGGTAGATTATCCTGGTGTGAAGGTGGATAGCATCGCCCGCCTCGATTCGCCTAACTATCTCCTTGTTTATCTCAACCTCGATGGTGCCAAGGCAGGAGAGATGACCCTCAATTTCAAGAAGGGCAAGCAGTCGAAAAAGGTGAAGTATGTGTTGAAAAACCGCGAGATGGCGGGCGACAAGCGCATCGGCTTCTCTAACGAGGATGTGCTCTACATGCTGATGCCTGACCGTTTTGCCAATGGAAATCTGAAGAACGATGCGTTCAAGAACATGCGTGACAAGACCTGCGACCGTACGGCACCTAGTCTTCGTCATGGTGGTGACCTGGAGGGAATCCGCCAGCACCTGGATTATTTCAGCCAGTTGGGCGTAACTGCCCTGTGGTTTACTCCGGTTTTGGAGAATGACAGTCCTAATGATGGCAAGAACAGTACCTATCATGGTTACGCTACCACCAATTACTATCGTGTAGATCCACGCTTCGGTACCAACGAGGAGTACAAGCAGCTTACTGCTGAGGCTCACAAGAAGGGATTGAAGGTGGTGATGGATATGATTTTCAACCACTGCGGTTTCGATCATCCTTGGGTAGCCGATATGCCATCGAAGGATTGGTTCAATGCTCCAGAATGGCTTGCTCCGGAAAATCAGACACCGGAGCATCAGAAGAAGATAAGTACCGTGGATGGTGCTGCCAAGGTAAACGACAAGTATCTGCAGACCAGTTATAAGTTGACTCCTGTGCTCGATCCATACGCCAGCAAGGTAGATCTTACAGAAACCGTGGATGGATGGTTTGTGCCATCTATGCCAGATTTGAACCAGCGCAATCTGCACGTCATCAAATATCTGATTCAGAACAGTGAGTGGTGGATAGAGACCGTTGGCATTGATGGCATCCGCATGGATACCTATCCATACGCCGACCGTGATGCGATGGCACACTGGATGAAGGTACTTGGCGAAGAGTATCCTCACTTCAATACCGTGGGTGAGACCAGGGTAACCGAACCAGCCTATACCGCTGCCTGGCAGAAAGACAGCAAGTTGTCAGAGAAGAACAGCTATCTGCCAACCGTTATGGATTTCGCCTTCTTCGACCGCATCAATAGTGCGAAGAACGAGGAGACCGATGACTGGTGGAACGGCATGAACCGTCTCTACAACGTGTTCTGCTACGACTATCTCTATCCTAATCCAAAGAGCGTAATGGCATTCGTCGAGAACCACGATACCGACCGCTTCCTGGGTGAAGGCAAGGATACTCTGGCATTGAAGCAGGCCTTGGCACTTCTCTTGACCGTAAACCGCACCCCGCAGCTCTATTACGGAACTGAGGTGTTGATGAATGGTACCAAGAGCGTAACCGATGGCAATGTCCGCAAGGACTTCCCTGGCGGTTGGGCTGGTGACAAGCACAATGCCTTTACTGCCGAAGGAAGAACACAGTCAGAGAACCAGATGTTCAACTGGCTCAGCAATCTGTTGCATTGGCGTCAGGGAAATGAGGTCATTACCAAGGGCAAGCAGACCCAGTTCTGTCCTCAGAAGGGTGTGTATGTCATCGCCCGCCAGTACAACGGAAAGAGCGTGATGACCATCATCAATGGCAAGAAGGAAGCCAATGAACTGAATGTTTCCCGCTATGCTGAGATTATCGGTTCTCATGACAAGGCTACGGATGTTACAAACGGTCGCACCGTTCTGATCAACAAGAACGTGAAGCTCCGTCCTCGCCAGACTATGATACTTGAATTCTAAAACGCAAGTAGCTTCGTCGCCCGATGAAAGTACTTTCGTTGCCTGTTGAAAGTACTTTCAATTGCCAACGTAAGTATATTCCTATATGAACGTTCCTAGAGTTGTAAATTTACATTTCTAGGAACGTTTTTTTCTTTATAAAAATTCTTTCGTTTCATTTTTTCTTCGTACTTTTGCAAGCAGAAGTTTAAAAACTTAATAAAAATGTTTGGAGAAATCGGAAAATGGCTATTAGATAATCTAAATATTTAATAACGGGCTATGTTTTAGCCAAAATGTTTGGTCAAGAAGACTCAACATGGGTTGTAATAGGTGCAGTTGTAGTTGCGGCATTGCTGTTTGCCTTAGGATTGTACTGTTTACGAAAGGACAAAGATAAAAATAACAAAAAGAAAGGAAAATAATTATGGATACTGGATTATTTATTATGTATGGCTTTTTGGTGCTTTTGGCAGCAGGAATATTTATTTATGCCAAAATTGATGATCGCAAAGAACAGAAAAGGCAATAATATGAGTAATGGATTATTAGTGATGTATGTCTTTTTGGCTTTAATTATTGCTGGTTCTTTAATCTATTCAAAATGGGAGGATAAGCATCAGCAACAAGAGCAATAAATGGTGATTAGATACATTCTTTCCATAATAAGCATTTTTTTCATAACCTTGAGCAGTTGGGCGCAAGGCGGCTTACCTAGTCGCTTTAATGTAAGCTACCTCAACATGGCAGCAGGAATGCCTAATAATTTTGCGGATGATATTTTCCAGGATTCATACGGCTTCGTCTGGATCAGTACACATGGTGGTGGACTGGTACGTTATGACGGATTCAATTATATGAACTTCAATCTGGGCTCATCCGGTATCAGTCTGCGAAGCAATAGCTGCCGCAATGTCTATGAAGATCATTTCAAGCGCCTTTGGATAGCCTTCGAGGAAGGTCCGCAGGTGCTCGACCTCAAAACGATGCAGCCTATCATTCCACCTTGTGAGAATGAAAAGATAGAAGCTCAGCTCAACAAGGCACTCAAGAACCTTTGCACCCGAATGTATTGTGATGCAAAGGGCAATATATGGATGGTATCCATCAATATCCTTACCCGTTTCGCTTTCAATGAAAAGGGAGAGGTAAGTAGTGTCTTATCTATCGATTGTCCATTCAATGCTCCTGACCTCGGTCTTTGCGATGTTTTTCGTAATGGCACGGTGGTGATGTGCAATAATGGGGTGGTGAATGAATTCTCTGTAATGGATAACAAGTTGGTGACTAAGGACATCAGTTCGATGTTCTTGCCGCTCGATTACCGTTATGCGGGAGCCGTCATCTCTTATCATGGCAAGATATGGATAGCTACCAACCGCGGCTTGTTTAATAGTGCCAAGCAGGAATTCCACTGTTCGGCAACCGATCATTCCCTCCAGCATGAGGTAGTGACGAGTCTCGCCGTCTCTCCAGATGATAAGCTTCTGGTGGGTACTCTCTGTGGTGTGGATATCATAGATGATAAGACTGGGGATATTGAGCATTGGAATTGTAACAGTGCGGTGAATCCATTGAGCAGTAACTTTGTGAACAGTCTGTTCTCTAATGACGGACAGATATGGGTGGGTACTGAAACCGGTGGTGTAACCAAGTTGGCTCCACGCCAGTTGCAGTTGGAATTCTATCGCCATGACCCGGCTGATGCATCTAGTATTTCTCCTAATGCGGTCAATGCCATGTATGCAGCTGCCGATGGTACGCTATGGGTTGGTACCGTGGAGGGAGGTCTCAATGCCTTGGCTCCTCATTCCAAGGCTTTTACGCATTATACGACCGCCAATTCCGGTTTGCCTCATAACAGTGTTTCTACGCTTGCAGCCGATAATCGTGGTAATCTGTGGATTGGAACCTGGGGAGCGGGTTTTGCGGTGATGAATCTGAAGCAGCCTGGCAAGATTACTCCTTTTGTGGTGGATAGCAAGTATCAGCGTCTGCTTCTGTTTGCTGGTGTCTCGGTTTATGATTCCGTGAATGATGGTATGTGGCTGGGAACCAATGACGGTCTTTTCTTCTATGACTTCAAGCGCCAGCAAATCATCGAACCGTTCAAGGGTAGCTTGAATGTGCGTGGTTGCATCGGTAGCTTGATAACTCCTCAAGGTAAACTCCTGATGGGTTGCGTGCAAGGTATGGTAGAAGTAGACTTGAAGTCTCGTCCTCATGGAAAGGGTGATTTTGCGGTTAAGTATCATCAGTATAAGCTCGATGACCCGAAGAGTGGGGTGATAGATAAGATTCTGTCCTTCTGTCTTGCCAAGAATGGTAAAATCTGGCTCGGCAGTAATGGTTATGGCTTATATTGCTATAACTATGATAAGGATGGTAAGACCCACGTGAAGTCGTTTACTACCAATAATGGATTGGCGAATAATACCGTCAAGGGCATTGTGGAAGATAATCAGGGCATGTTGTGGATAGCCACAGACAACGGACTGTCTGTCTTTAATCCGAAGACGGAAACCTTCAGCAGTTTCTATCGGGAGGATGGTCTGCTCAGTTCCCAGTTCTATTTCAATGGAGCCATTCGCAATGCCAAGGGAGAAATCTTCCTGGGAACGGATCAGGGAATGATGGCGGTGCAGGGACTCAATCTTTCTGCTCTTTATGCGGGAAAACTGCGTTTTACCGAACTTCTGGTAGATAACCAGCCGGTTTTTGCCGGCAGTGATTATCTGGATGAGGATATCTCTATTGCCAGGAAGTTGAGTATCCATGAGAGCGATAAGTCTTTTACCATCAATTTCTCAGCACTCAACTATGGCAGTGGAACTCAGGGAGTTTATCTCTATCGAATGACGGGGTATGAGAATGAATGGGTACAGCTCAAACCGGGGCAGCATAGTGTCCGGTATTCTACTTTGCCTGCCGGTAATTATAAGTTTGAAGTGAAATATACGCCTTCTATCAATTCCGATAAGGAGCAGGTTATCTCTATTGATGTTACAGTGACTCCTTATTTCTGGAAGAGCTGGTGGTTCGTTACACTTATAGTAATAGGTATCATAGCTCTGCTCCAATATGCTTATGTACGCCGTCTTAACAAGATGCGTGAACGGGAGGTAGAGGCGCTGTATCGACCTATCGAAGCGGCACTCAAGGACAGTGATGAACCGGAGAAGCTCCAGAGTCGCATCCAGATGATTCTGCGAAATCAGCAGCGTTATCAGGAAAGTCAGAAGAAGAGTATCGAAGCTGATAAGAAGCAGGTCGTTGAGAATACGCATCCGTTCATGGAAAGTGTCATGGAGGTGATGGAGAAGAATTATGATAATTCTGAGTTTGGAGTTCAGGAACTTTCTGATGCGATGGGCTTGAACCGAAGCGTACTGAGCAAGAAGTTGACTGCAGAAACGGGCTTGCCAACGGCTCAGTTCATTCGTAACTATCGTCTGGATATTGCCAAGAAGATGATAGTTGATAATGGTGCTAATCGCAACATTACCGAGATAGCCTATAGGGTAGGTTTCAATGATCCGAAGTATTTCACCCGCTGTTTTACCAAGCAGTATGGAGTTTCACCTACATCTTTCAGGGATGCCCAAGAAGATGAAAAAGTGGATAAGATGGTAGATGAGAAACCGGATAAAGAGGAAAAATCAAATTAGTAAATTTAAAAATAGAATCCCAGAAAATAGGAATTGCTTGATATAGGTCAAGTGATTCCTATTTTTGTATGTGTGGGAACACAGAGGGTGGATAAGTACGTAAAACTACTAAAAATAAGCCGTTTATGCGTTTTGTCCACCTATAATTTTCATTTGTCCACCCTATATATACTGATTAATTGTACTTTTGCCACCGAAAATTTGTGATGCGTATGGTTTTGCCCTGCGCTACTTACTTCCATCCGCAACCCCTAAAATGAGTAAACGGACGTAAGCAACTACAAACTATAGAAAATTAGAATAAACAAAAATACAAACCTAAAAATTGATAAGCAATGAGGAAACAATTATTCTCTATGATGCTATGCCTTGGTGCTGTTGGTGGCGCTTCTTTTGTTGCCCCAATGCCCGCAATGGCTGCTGTTGCACAGGACCAGGTGATCACAGTCAAGGGACAAGTTGTAGATGATCAGGGTGAACCTCTGATTGGTGCAACAGTCAAGACTAAGGATGCCAAGACAGGTGCAGTTACCGACTTGGATGGTAATTTTGAAATCCGTGTAAAGGCTAACGCTACTCTTTTTGTAAGCTATCTTGGCTACAAGGAGCGTGAGATTGCAGTACGCGGTCGTGCCATCATTGATGCTATCCAGCTCTCTTCTGATGACCATGTACTCGACCAGGTGGTTGTCGTAGGTTATGGTACCCAGAAGAAGGCAGACCTTACCGGTTCCGTATCTATCGTCAATGCTGAGGAGATGAAGAAGGTATCTAATTCCAACATCTCTACCATGCTTGAGGGTAAGGTTGCCGGTGTACAGATTACATCAGACGGTCAGCCTGGTGCAGATCCTAGTGTGAGAATTCGTGGTATCGGTTCTTTCGGTAGCACAGCTCCTCTTTATGTCATCGACGGTGTGCCAATGGGTACCACTATCCGTGACTTCTCTCCTAATGATATCGAGACCATCCAGATTCTGAAGGATGCTTCTGCGGGTGCCATCTACGGTTCTCGTGCTGCCAATGGTGTCGTTATCATCACTACCAAGAATGGTAAGAAAGACCAGCCTCTGAAGGTGAACTACTCCGGTTACTTTGGTGTTGACCAGATTCCTGGCGATGTATATGATGTAATGAACGCTGACCAGTATAGCAACTATCTGGGTCAGGCTTGCAAGAATTCCAACACTCCTCTGCCTGGCGGTTACAAGATGGGCGATGATGGAATGTATCATTTCCAGGACGAAACCAACACAGATTGGTTTGACGAGGTATTCAAGACCGGTATCCGCCAGAACCACAACGTAGCCCTCAGCGGTGGTAGCTCTCACAGTACTTATAATGTATCTCTCGACTACTATAACCAGAAGGGTACCTTGGAAGGTGCAGGCCCTAACTACGAGCGTTATACTGCCCGTGTCAACAACACTATGGACACCAAGTTCGTGAAGTTCCGTACCAGCATGGTTTACTCTCACTCTAACCAGGACAACATGGGTCTTTCCAATGCCTCAGAGTATGTTCAGGGTCTTTACGGTGATGTAACCAACGTGCTCCGTGGTACACTTCTGATGCAGCCTACCATCAAGGCTTACGATAACTCTACATGGGTTCTCGATGATAAGGTTGGTGCAGCCAACGGTTATCGCTACGATGCTTACGGTTATGGTGTTTACTATGATGGCGTACATGGTGATATCTCTGCTTCTAACCCATTGTTGGTTAACAATATGTTGCAGCGCAATACATTGGTTGACCGCTTCGTAGGTACAGCTTCTGCTGATGTTGACCTGTTGGGTATGGTAGGCATCAAGAGCAAGAACCATGGTCTTCACTATAATGTAAACCTCTCTTACAGCAAGACAGAGGCTAAGGATAAGACCTGGATTCCTTCCTGGATTCAGAGCAACCGTGTATATCTCGCCAAGGAGAATGAGCGTCTCACCAAGGGTTCACGCAACTACAGCGATGCCCTGGTTGAGAATACCATAACTTATGATGGCAAGATTGGCAAGCACAACATCAACCTGCTCGCCGGTATGACTTACGAGGAAGAGAATACCAACCTCTTGACAGGTTGGGGTATCAACTTCACAGAGCCATACTTCCTCCAGCTCCAGAATGCCAAGAACACTTACTCAGAGTCATACGAGTACAAGCATAGCCTGGCATCATACGTAGGTCGTTTGAACTACAACTATGATGAGAAGTACCTGCTTTCTGCAGTAGTACGTCGTGATGGTAGCTCTCGCTTGAGCAAGAACATCCGTTGGGCAACCTTCCCATCTGTATCTTTAGGTTGGCGTTTCGATAAGGAGAAGTTCTTCCCTATCAGCCGCGACATCGTTAACATGTTCAAGATTCGTGCCAGCTACGGTGAGCTCGGTAACGAGAACATCGGTGAGTACCAGTATATGGCTACCATGAACCGTAACAACATGACTTACAGCTTCGGCAACAGTCCTGTAACCGGTTCTGCCGTTTCTACCTTCGTGAACAACGATATCGCCTGGGAGAAGAAGAAGACCACCAACGTGGGTATCGACCTGGCAATGTTCAACAACCGTTTGGAGTTCACTGCCGAGTGGTATAAGAACAAGTCAGAAGACCTGCTTTACTCAGTTCCTGTGCCAGCACAGACCGGTGTGTCCAACACCGCTGTAACCATGAACGCTGCCTCTATGGAGAACAGTGGTTTCGAGTTCAGCGCTACCTACCGCAACCGCGATCATGCCCTCAAGTATGATATCAGCGCCAACGTAAGTACCCTGAAGAACAAGGTAACCTCTCTGGGTATCGGTAAGGATTCATACATTTCTGGTGCATACGCAACTTACGTAGGTCAGGAGATTGGTCAGTTCTACGGTTGGGTTTACAAGGGAATCGCCCGTACTCAGGAAGATTTGGACAACAATGCTGTTCAGCAGGGTGCCAATGTCGGTGACTGCCTCTATGAGGATATCTCAGGTCCTGACGGAACTCCAGATGGCGTAATCGATGCTTACGACCAGACCGTATTGGGCAGTGGTCTTCCAAAGGTAAACTTCGGTTTGAGCACTCACTTGGAGTATAAGGGTTTCGACCTCAACATTTCTACATACGGAGTATTGAATTATCACGTATCAGATGATATCTATAACAGTTTGAACTCTTGCTACGGCTATGGCAACAAGGAAGTAGGCATGCTGGATGCCAACCGCTGGTCAGAGGATGGTTCTACCTACCTCTCTAGTGTTCCACGCACCTATGCAGCCAACAACGCTACCTTGGCATGGAACGACCTCTTCAGCTCTCGCAAGATTCAGAATGCTGCTTACTGGAAGATAGCCAACGTAGAGTTGGGCTACAACTTCCCAGACAAGTGGTTTGGTGGATATGTAAATGGTGTACGTCTCTATGTATCAGCACAGAACCTCTACACCTTCACAGGCTATCATGGATATAATGTAGACTATGCTGGCGGTACCTTTACCCCAGGTTACAACTTCTGCTCTTTCCCAAGTGCAAGAACATTCATGTGTGGTCTCCACTTCACATTCTAATAATGAGAATAGACAAGTATAAGAATCATTATTTAAAAGAACATTTGATATGAAACTATATAAATTATCATTAGCTCTCTTCCTTGGCCTCGGTGCAATGGCTACTACATCATGTGAGGACAAGTTGGAGGTAACAAATCCAAACCAGCAGACCACCGGAACCTTCGGTTTCAATGCTGATGATCTGGAAGAGTGCGTTATTGCAGCATACAACCATATTCGTATGGAAGGTTCTTCGGCACGTGTGGGTTATACCATCGATGTAACACGTGGCGATGAGGTATGGAACTCATCACAGGTGTGGTACATGCCTTTCGATGACATGAACGACCCGGTGACAGATGAAATCTCCATGTGGCCTTGGCGTGAAGCTTACTATACTATTAATGTATGTAACTTCATCCTTTCACGTACCACAGGTGATGATGCTTCGCTCAGCGAAAGCATGAAGCGAATCAAGGGACAGGCTCTCTTCCTTCGTGGTTATTCTTACTATACATTGGCAGGATACTATCAGAATCCTACTTTGATTACTGATTACGCCAACTATTCTTCTCTGGATGGTCTCTATGGCAAGAACAGTACCTACGATGATGTGCTCGATCAGGTAGAGAAGGATTTCGCAGAGGCGATGACTCTCCTCCCATCTCGCGATGCAGGTGGTCAGTGGGCTAAGGGTCGTGCTACCTGCGGTGCAGCTGCCGGTTACTATGCCCGTACTCTGATGCAGCGTCATAAGTACAGCGAAGCACTCACCGTACTCAAGGACATCATGAACAAGAAGTATGGCTCTTACAAGCTGGTGGCTAACTATGGCGACAACTTCCGTGAGGGTTCTGCTTACGAGAACAATGACGAGAGCCTCTTCGAGATTCAGTATCTCGACTACGGTTCACAGGGTGTGGATGATGAGTGGACTCCAGTCAATACAAGCCCTAACGCTACACAGGGACATGCCATAGAGTCTAACTTCGCTCCAGGTAGATTCGGTGGATGGGCAGACCTCTCAGCTTCTCCATGGTTGTACAACCTCTTCAAGCAGGAGCGTACCAAGGATGGTAAGCTCGATCCACGTCTCTACTGGACTATCGGTACCTACGAGTCTGACTGGATTGGTTTCGAGAATGGCAATGTAGCTTACAAGAGTGAAATGACTCCTAATGATACCATCATCACCAACAATAACTATGGTGGTCTCCCTATCGCTAAGTGGACTAATTTCCGTACCAACCTTTATGACAAGGTAACTACAGGTCTTCATTGCGGTATCAACCTCCGTATGATGCGTTACTCAGATGTATTGCTTCGTGCAGCAGAGTGCGAGAACGAGGTAAATGGTCCTACACAGCAGGCTATCGACTGGATCAATCAGGTTCGTGAGCGTGCCAGCCTGAAGGACTTGAAGCTTTCAGACTTCAATAGCAAGGATAAGCTCTTCGAGCAGATTGCCAATGTAGAGCGTCCTAAGGAGTTCGGTTGCGAGTACGGTCGTGGTTACGACCTGATCCGTTGGGGATTCTTCTATGATCAGGGTCGTTTGGCTCAGTTGAAGGAGCACGGAACCTTCCGTCGTTCTCCATACAAGGCAAAGGAGCCGGTAAGCTACTCTTTGGTAGGTGTTGATTCAGAGGTGAAGAGCTCTTACGATACATACGTACCAGGTCATGAGTTCCTGCCTATCTATCAGGGCTTGTTGAATGATAACCCTAACCTGACAGGTAACTCAGCTAATACGAATACGGATAACTCATCTGATTTCTTCGGAAGAGGTTGGACAGTTCATCCAGTAGTAGACTTGAGCAAGTAACAATATTCATTATCTCAAGGGGCAGGATTACCTGCCTCATGAGATAAAACTAAACAATTCACATATTTATAATATAGAATATAATATGAAACACCTAAATAAAATAGCATCTGTCTTCTGCGTGGCAGCAATGGCATTGACAGCGATGACTGGATGCGAGGGAAGTGACATGTTCAGTGTTAACTCTCCTGATTGGATTTCAGAGAAGATTGACTCCATCAATGCTGCTAAGGGCAATGAGAATGCATTGCCAGAAGGTGAGGAGGATGTTTACACCGTTGGTGCTACTGACTACTCTTCTGGTTTCTGGGCAGCCTTCTCCAAGTACTATGTAATTCCTGATGGCAAGACCTGGAATGCCGTGTTCAATCTGAACATCAACCCATCGGCTCCTAATACATACAAGAACTTCGCTCTCATCCTTGCTAGTGATGATGATCGTGGTGGCGCTAACTATAAGGAGTATGGAGCTATCCGTTTCGATAATCAGCCTAGCGGTAACTCTGAGTGGGGTGATTATATTGATAGAAGTGGTGTTGTAAGTGATCTTACTTTTGAAAAAGATACTGACGAAGGCGTACAGAAGCTCGGTGGTACAGTGGTTCTTACTGTTGACCGTTCTGATCCTAATGCCTTCAGCGTCAAGATTACCAATGGTACAGTAACCAAGACTTACAAGCAGTCAACCCCTCTTCCAAATCTCAATCCTGATGCAAGCGATACCAACATCCGTGCATTCCTTGTACCGGAAGGTTCTTACATCAACTTCCTCCAGTCTAACCTCGAGCCAATCGGTGGTTTCACTTCTGCAGAGGATAAGCAGCCTCTTTCTATGGAGTTGCACTCTGTTCCTAAGAAGGTAATGGTAGGTACGTCTCTTGAGGATGCAATGGCCAACGTTTCTGCTACCATCACATTCGAGACTGGTATCACCAAGGAGGTTCCTGCTGCTGAACTCGGATTTGTGGCTGTTCCTAATATGGATCAGGTAGGTGTGAAGACACTCGTTGCTATCTACAACAAGACATTCAAGAACGAGAACTGCAGTACTCCTATCGCAGGTCAGGCTCAGTTCAGCGTGGTAGATAAGATGTTCAACAGTCTGGGTGCTGCCGACAACTCAACTCCATTCTTCGGTGTTCTGTCAGATCCTGTAAAGGTAGCTCCTCATGAGACTCAGGTGATGCAGTTTACCAACTATACCAATGGTGGTAATAACTGGGAAAACTTCCTCGTTGTAATGGTAAACGGTGCTGGAACAGAATACGGTGTTACCCGTGCCGACTGCTTCGGTTGGGGTGCTGCTTATGACGGCAAGGCAACTCCATTCGGTGTTCCTGATAACTGGGCTACATGGCTCGCTGACATGGATGGCGCCAAGGTTACCCTCTATACAACCAACAATGGTGATGGCACTGTTGATATCAAGTACGATATCCTGGCAGCCAATGGACATAAGTATCACATGGGCTACACAGGAATCTCTGGCGTAGATCCTAACGACTTCTTCGTCAAGCTCTCTCTTGAGAAGGCTCACCTGGAGTTTGATACCGTCATTGGTAATGAGGACAATACTTCTGCTTTCTTCGGAGCTCTCTCTAATGTGTTTGATGTTCCTGCAGGCAAGACAGTTTCTACTCAGTTCGTCAACTACACAGCCGGTGGTTCTAACTGGTTCAACTTCGTAGCAGTTCTTGTCAACAAGGCAAACGATAAGGAGTATGCTGCAGTTCGTGCCGACAACTACGGTTGGGGTACTGGATATGAAGCATGTACTCATGCCTGCTCATGGGAAGACTGGGGTGCTTGGCTTGCCGCTATGGATGGTGCCAAGGTTCAGCTTTCAGTAACCAACGTGGGTGATGGTACAGCCAATATCAAGGCTAGCATGATTGGTAGTGATGGTGTAATTTACACTCAGACATACAATGGCATCAATACCATCGATCCTAATGATCTGGCGTTCAAGCTCACTATAGAGAAGGCTCATCTCGTATTCGACCTTCCTTTCGCAAATTCATCATTTGCTGCCCGCAAGCACTATACACGTGCTCATCGCAGATAAGAGATTTTTGAAATAGTATGATAAGGCATGACCTATGCGGAAACACATTCCCACATAGGTCTGCCTTTTTGCATCATATCAGAAGTCTTGGTTTTCTTTTTACAAATCAATAATTTAACTCAATCAAGTTATGAAGAAATTATTACTCTCTATGTTGGGGCTTGCTGCCATCGGTGCTACTGCCCAGACACAGGTCAGCGATATAGACCTGACGAATGCTTATACGTCGAGAGCATATAATAAGCGTGTCACCTGTCACGACCCGTCTGTCGTGGTGGATGACATCACCAACCCTAACTCGCCTACCTATTATATATATGGTTCTCATCTGGGTAGGGGCAAGACCACTGCGGCAAGCAACTACCAGGAATGGACTCCGTTCAAGGCGGGCGAGGAAGCTGCCGGCAATGTGAACAGTCTCTTTGCCAACAAGCAGGGCACATTGGTTAATTATTCCATTGCCTATCAGTCGCATGTTGTCACCGAAGTGAAGAACTGCAAGGGTGAGAAGGTGAAGTTCGGTAACTTCAATGCTCATGGCTGGCAGTATAAGGATAATACAGTAAAAGGCATGCAGTGGGCACCAGACATCGTATACAACAAGACCATGAAGAAATGGTGCATGTATATGAGCCTGAATGGCGATAACTGGTGCTCTTCCATCGTATGCTTTGTTTCTGATAATATCGAAGGACCTTGGGTTTATCAGGGACCTGTAGTATTCTCCGGTTTCCAGGGCTCATACGCTCACAACTCATACGCTGCTGCGGATGACTGGAAGCATACCGACTATGCCATCGCCACTGGCGAAACCGCTCTTCCTTCCCGTTATAAGGTGGGCAAGAGTTGGGGAACTTATTGGCCAAACTGTATCGACCCATGCGTCTTCTATGACGACAACGACAACCTCTGGATGAGCTACGGCTCCTGGTCGGGTGGTATCTTTATGATTAAGTTGGATAAGACCAACGGTCTCCGCGACTATACCTATACCTTCCCTTACGAGGTGAATGACAAGACCACTACTCCGGGTGCTGCCAGTGCCAACTGTACCAGCGATCCTTACTTCGGTAAGAAGATTGCGGGTGGATATTACGTATCAGGCGAGGCTAGCTATATTCAGAAGATTGGCAAGTACTACTTCCTCTTCATGAGCTATGGTGGCTTGAAAAGCGATGGCGGTTACCAGATGCGCATCTTCCGTTCTGAGAATCCTGACGGACCTTACATAGATTGTTATGGCACATCTGCACTCTTCAAGAGTTATAAGATGAACTATAGTGCTACCACAGCCGACAACCGTGGCGTATTGCTTTTTGGCGGTTACCAGTGGGATGCGATGAGCGGTGCTGAGATTGCACAGGGTCATAACTCTGCCTTTGTAGATAAGCAGAACCGTTCTTTCGTGGTTTATCACACCCGTTTCAGCAATGGTGGCGAGGGTCATCAGGTTCGTGTTCATCAGCTCTTCCTCAATGACGAGGGTTGGTTGATGGCAGCTCCATTCGAGTTTGACGGCGAGACCATCACCGATGCAGCTATTGCTTCCAAGGCATCTATCGCTGATGCTGACATTGCAGGCGACTATCAGTTCATGCGTCATCAGTATGGTCAGAACACCAAGGCAAAGGCTTTCGAGACTCCTGTGAACATCACTCTCAATGCCGATGGAACCATCACTGGTGCCGAGAAGGGAACCTGGAAGCGTACTGCAGGTACTGATTACATCCATCTGACTATCAATGATGTCGTATATCGTGGCGTACTGGTTAAGCAGACCATCGACTATACCAATATTCCAGCCATTGCCATCTCTGCGCTCTCTTCATCAAGCGGTAGTCTGACTATCGGACAGAATAGCTTTACCTATCAGCAGGAGGTTTGGGCTGTGAAGGCAGATGCCAAGGCAGCCATCAAATACACCCTCAACAACCTGACAGTGCCATTCTCTAATGGAGCAACCTTGAATGCGGCTCCTTCTCTGCCTACTCAGGGCAAGATGGGTGCTAACATTTCATGGACGTCGAGCGATACTTCTATCCTGACCGATGACGGCAAGGTGAAGGGCAAAGGCAAGGTAACTATGACCATGACCATCAGCAAGGATGAGTATGAGTATGTGAAGGATTATTCCCTGAATATCGATGCTGAGGCTGAGGAAACAACTCCGGTTTACTATCCTGTTTCAGCACAGAAGAATACAACTTCTGCTTGGTGGACCAATTTCTCGGCAGATTATAAGTTGCAGGCTGGTAAGAAGGCTCAGTTTAAGTTCTATAACTATAGTAATGCTACAAACAACTGGTGCAACTGGGCTTTGTATGGTGCCAACAAGACACATGGTGTGACTGGCTATACCGAGTATTTCGGTATCCGTTGTGATAATTGGAACAATACCACAAATTCTAACACTGGGTGTGTAAGCAATTATGTTTGGGATACCTTCAAGAATGATATGAACGGGTCTTTGGTTGACATGACTGTGGAGTATGCCGCTAATGGCACCTTCAAGATGACAGCCACAATCACAACTACCAGCAAGAAGGTATATAACTACTCATTCTCAACCACCATCGCCAGCAAGCCTAGCCAGCTTAACCTGTTCTTCGTAAACGAAGGCTCTTACATCGATGGTTCTAGTCTTGTAGATACAGGTATCGCAGCACCGGTTATCATCCAGAAGAAGCAGAATGACGGCAAGTGGTACAACCTGGCTGGTCAGCTGGTGGACAAGAGCTACAAGGGTGTAGTGATTGTAAATGGAAGAAAGTTTGTGAACAAGTAATTCTCTTATATATTATAATAAGGTATAATACAAAGAAGATGAATTTATCTAAAATACTATTGGGAGCAGCAATGATGATTGCTGCTCCTGCTGTAAAAGGCGGTTGCCAGATGATGGCACAGAATGCTCCTCAGGAGCCTGTCGTGGTAGATACTCCGATGGTTCACGACCCCGTGATGGCTTATGAGAACGGCAAGTACTATCTCTACTGCACGGGTCATGGCATTGCGCAGATGACTTCTGCCGACCGCAAGCATTGGACCTTGAATCCGCAGGGTGTGTTGAAAGACGAGGCGCGTGGTGCTTTCCCAGCCTGGACCCATGATAGTGTGCCGGGTTATGAGAGTCATACCTGGGCACCTGATGTCATCAAGTATAAGAACAAGTGGTATATGGCTTATTCCTGTTCTACCTTCGGCAAGAACACCTCTGCCATCGGATTGCTCAGCAATGTTTCTTTAGCCGATACCGATGGTTGGAAAGACGAGGGTTGTCTCATTGTCTCAAAGGGTGGAAAAGTGAATTGGAATGCCATCGATCCTAATTTCGTGATAGATGAGAAGGGCAAGCCTTGGCTTACCTGGGGTTCTTTCTGGGATGGCATCCAGCTCATTCCGCTGGACAAGAAGACGATGCATGTGAAGAAGGGCGCCAAGCCTCAGACCATTGCCCGCCGTTATGCACTCAATCAGATTGATGTGCCTACCAATCCTACTTCCAAGGATGCCGGCACCAATGCCATCGAGGCTCCATTCATCATGCGGCATGGTGGTTATTACTATCTCTTCGTCAGTTGGGATTACTGCTGCCAGGGGATGAAGAGTACCTATCGTGTTGCCGTAGGCAGAAGCAAGAAGGTTTCCGGTCCTTATTTGGACAAGACGGGTAAGGATATGCGAGAGGGTGGTGGCACCCTGCTGCTGGAAGGTGACAAGAAGGAATATGAGGCGATGGGCCATTGTTCAGCCTACTCCTTCCCTGATGGTGATTTCTTCTTCTGCCATGGTTACAGTATCGCCAAGAATGGCGCTAGCATCTTGGTTCAGAAGAGAATCCGCTGGACTAATGATGGATGGCTGACATTGGAATAAAAAAAGTTCTTATCCTTAGTAGAAAGTTATGTTCATAGCTTTTGAATGTGTATTCAAAGCCTTTGAATGTATGTTCAAAGCCTTTGAACTTAAGTTCGGAGTCTTTGAACATAACTTTCTACTAAGGATAAGAACTTTTTTATTGGTAATAAAAGTTTTTTTCTTCTTTATTCTTCTTTGATAATCCAATCGCTGATAGTACGCTGGGTGCTGTCAAAACTGATACCTATTTTAACCAGTCGCTTACCTTCAGAATGATATGGCAGCATATAGCCCTTTTCGTCTATCTGTGCCAAAGCCTCATCGGCACTCTTGTCAACCTTCAGTTCGAAGACGTATATCGTATCTGGCATGTGCATCACGGCATCAGCCCTGCCGATGGCGCTCTTTACCTCTGTGCGGATATAGATGTTGAGGAAGCTGAACATCAGATAGAAGATGGTCTGATAATGCTTCTCGCTATGATTCTCCAGATCGTATGGGATCGTAGCCATATAGGTGCGCATGTGCTCCAGTGCTGCCTCGATGTCATTTCTATAAACCGCCTTGCAGAATCCCAGGAGGAAGGCATTGTTGTCAGAACGGCGAGGATTCACATAATGGGGAATCAATGAATTGAGCAATCCATTACGAACTTCCCGGTTTGGAATGCCCAGCGTATATTCCTGAAACATCGGTTCATATTTCTTGATGGTCAGATAGCCGCTCTGGTAAAGCAATGGCAAGGCATCCGTCATTTCCTCTGTAGATTGGTCGAAGGAACTCAATACTGTCTCTTGACTCTCTAAAGTAGAAAGATTGACATGATACTTATCCAAAAGTTTCAAGAGGAAGGATGGAGTACCGGAACCAAACCAGTAAGGAGCAATCTTGCGTGCATTCAATGCCTTTACCAGACTGAACGGATTGAAAATATCTTCTGATTTCTCGCTGAAATGATAACCGTCGTAGAATTGCGTCAGTTCTGCCAGGCATTCTTCATACGACATGCCAAGGGCTTCTCCCATAGCCTCAATATCTGGTTTCATCTGCGTGGTCAGCTCAGTCTTGCTGATACCGCAGATGGCTGAATACTGGTCGAACAGACTGATATTGTCGAGGTTGTTGAGTTCGCTGAAGATGCTGAGCTGCGAAAACTTGGTGATGCCGGTGATGAAGGTGAATTCCAGGTATGGGTCGAGCTTTTTCAGGGGACTGTAGAAGTTCTGCATGATGCGACGGAGCGGCTGCAGGTTCTCCTTTTCATGTACCACATCCAGCAATGGGGCATCATATTCGTCGATGATGACAACAGCCTTTTCGCCCGTCTGCTTGTAAGCTCGCTTTACGATACCATCCAGCCTTTCATTAGGATAGTTTTCACCTTCTCCCTTACCATAAAGCTCTTCGTAGGGCAAAAGCTGCAGATTCAGATAACTGTTCAAGGCTTCAGCATCAAAGTGCTTGGCACCGCTCAGGTCGAAGTGGAGCACAGGATGCTTCACCCAATCCTTCTCATAATCAGCAATTGCCAATCCCTCGAAAAGTTCCTTTCTTCCCTCGAAATAGGCCTGGAGGGTAGAGGCAAAGAGCGACTTTCCGAATCGTCTTGGACGACTCAGAAAGACATACTTCATCTTTTTCTCTCGGAAATCCATGATGTATTGGGTCTTATCTACATAGAGATAATTGCCCTCTCTGATATTCGAGAAAGTCTGTATTCCTACAGGATAGAAATTTACTATTTTTGCCATATTCCTACATGCTTTACATTTTGCGCTGCTAAGTTACAAAGAAAATCCGAATAAAACAAGCATTATGATAAAAAAATGAGAGACCAAGAAAGAAATTGAATATCTCAAAACCAAAGGAGTGCTTTTACAATAACATTTAGTAATTTTGCACTTGCTTGTTGAATTCAGCGATGCTGATTACTGCAGTTTAAGCCGTTAAAAATATACAATTTAGTGCAGTTTTTACATTGATTACTTAGTTATTTAGCTAAATATCAGTATCTTTGCAGCGAAAACAAGGTCAAAACACATAAAATGAAAAAAGATAAGATGAAGCAAAAGATAGTACAGATGATTTCACTCATCTCCTTCTTGGTATTACTTTGTGGTTGCCAAGAGTCATTCTCTCTATCGTTGAGAGCAATCGACAAGATTCTATCCTCTGATTATGAGAGAGGAGAAGCCATGCTTGATAGTGTGCAACAAGCTAATCCTACAATGTCTTTTGCTAACCAAAAATATGAGCAGCTTTTAAGATTGAAAGCTGATGATAAGGCATATCGACCTATCAAACATCAGCAAGCACATGTTGACTCTTTAGTATCTTACTTCCAGCAAGCAAACGATAAGGATTTGCTTGCTGAAGCCTATTTCTATGCAGGAAGAGTATATTATGAGATTGGAGACAAACCAGAGGCGCTTAAGTTTTATCAGAAAGCAAGCGAAAATGTCGCCAAGGACAATTATGCTTTGCAAGGGGACATCTATTGCCAAATGGCAAATGTATATCGCTATGCCGATTTGAACCAAGAAGCATTGTCTGCTCTCCATCTAGCATGGAAAGCAGACTCTTTAAGTGGCAATACCAGAAATATGCTATATGATCTAAGAGATATAGGGGAAGTGTATTATCTTAATAATCAAATTTCAAATGCAGAAGCATATTTTCGAAAGGGTCTAAAAATAGCATATTCTACAAAAGAAAATAAAATGTTGAAAGAATTCCATCACCAACTAGCATGTATTTACATAGAAAAAGGAAAATGGAAAGAAGCTCTTAACCATGTCGAGCTTTATATAAATCATATGGAAGACATTCCAGATAAAAGTGGAATGTTAGTTACTGCATTAACAGTATATAGTCAGTTAAAAGATTCCTCCAAAATCGTTTTTTGTCAAGAAAACATTCTAAAATATGGTAATGTTTTTGCAAAACAAAATACAATTGGCAACATTATATTAGCAAGATCAAAGGCTTTAAAAGAAAAAGAAATTGCAAATCTTATCACAAATTATAAAGAATATACCGACTCAATTATTAAAGAAAATAATGCTACTGCAATAAAGAAAGCTGAACAATTATACAATTATGAATTAAAAGAGAACGAGAACAAATACTTGCGTTCTATCAATTTGACAGAAATGGTTGGTCTTATTATGGTTATTGCGATAGCTATACTTATTGTTTTCTACTTAAAATTAAAAAATATAAGTACTTATCAGCAACAAAAAATTCTGGAATTAAAACTGGATAAATACAAGAATTTGCAAAGGAAGGAAGAGAAAAAAGCAACAGATAAGATTGAAAAGGAAACAAATAGTATCAAATGTTCAGACATATATAAATACATAAAAGTTTCAATAGAAAATAATAAATATAAACTATCTGAAGAAAAATGGGAAGAACTGCGTAAACTTGTCAATGCTGTTTATTGGGATTTTGATAAGAACCTTAATGCGTTTTATGACGTTAATTTGCAAGAATATCGTATTTGTTTGCTAATAAAGATAGGGATAAGTCCCACTAATATTGCGCATTTTATGAACTTATCCAAAGAGGCGATAACAGCTTCTAGACGTAGAATGTATATGAAAGCATTCAAGTCTAAAGGAACCCCATCTGATTGGGATAACATAATAAGAACATTGTAAAGAGCTATATATCAACTGTTTATCCTCTGTGTGCATTCGTGTACACAGAGGATAAATGCTTTTGTACACTCATTGTACACCCCTTTACTTGGACATAATTAATATTTTTCATACTTTTGCAAACGGAAAATTATAAATTCAAATATAAAGTTATGAAAAAATTACTATTTATTGTGTTTTTTGCAATGCTAACATTTATTGCAAAAGCAGATGGGGTTGTCCAAGTTCCTGTTCGCAAGTCATCAATTGATATAAAAGCGACACATGGACATATTCGTCATGCTCCATTAAAAAACTGGTGTCCAATCGTAGAAACTGATGGTAACTATATTTATATTAGCTCCGTTTCAATTGGTTCTTGTATCAATTTATCGCTAAATAATGACGAGACGAACCTTACTTATAATATAAGTAGTTGCGTCTCATCATCAATTGTTTCATTTGAGATTCCGCATGAAATCCTAGAGGATGCATCAACTATAACCATCACAATAGATGGTATAACATATATTGGAGAATTTTAATATCAACTTAAAATAATAAAAGGTATGAAAAAAATCATCGTTATTATGGTAAAAAATATATTTCTCGGCATCGTTTTCATGGCATTAGCTATGCCAATAAAGGCACAAAATAAAGAGGCTAGCTGCTCCGCAACAGACAAGTTACTCCTCGAAGCTAACTTTACAGCAGGAACGAAGAACAAAGGCATGTCGCCAATGAGCCTTAACTTCAATGTGGGCTATAACTTCACCCCTCGCTTCTATGCTTTTGCCAAAGCGGAAGGAGTTATAGGGTTGTATGATAAAGATGGAGTGAAGACATACACAAAAGGAACTGATTTGGGAGGAGGTGTTGGTGTCAAGCTTTTCAATCCTAGCAAAGCAAGTGAAGGTTTGGATTTTCGTGCTTCCGTTGCCAACAGCATTGGAAATGCTGATTGGAAGCACACTACCTATCAGGCTGAAATCACTTTGTATTGCAATAGTAAAAAGACAAGAACTTCTCCTTACATTGGCATTGGCTTTAAACATATGAATTCACATACTGCAGGTATATCCAACTGGAATGGCATCTTCGTCACTTTGGGTTGGAAATTCTAGTAAAACAAAAGGCGGCAAACTGCAACACGCTGGTTGCCGCCATTGCTTGTTTGACTAGCATGTATGCTATCTAATGGGGGTAAGTCCCTAACGAGCCTTTGGTACTATAGGCAGAAGTCTTCTTCACTTATAGTATCAAAGGCTCTTTTTTTCTATGAGTATAGAATTGAAGTGTTAAAACGGAGTTAAAATAGCGTTTATTCCGCTACGAACGATAAAAATGCAGTTTCGTAGCGAAATAAACGCTATTTTCTTTCGCTATTTCCGAAATTTGTCGTTTATTTGCGGCATCTAATTGAGTATGATTATGTGTGAAATAATAGGTAGAAAAAAGGAAATAGCAGAATTGAAGCGTTACTACGAAAGTAGTAGGGCAGAGTTTGTGGCTGTGTATGGTCGTCGCCGTGTCGGTAAAACATTCTTGATTGATGAGGTGTTTCATGATGATCTGGTGTTTCATCATACAGGATTGTCGCCTTACGACCGTCGCCGGAAGGTAACTCTGGATGATTTGTTTATATGATGAATTTATCAGGTTCTAAAACTATACTTTTGTTTTTTTTCTCCCGGCGCCCTTGAAGTTACATGGTGATGTAGAAATCTATGCGTCGGGACGTAAGAAAGATTACGTCGCCATGTAATAAAGTCTACGTCGGGGCGTAATTTTGGGGGAATCTATAAGGTTTCATATCAGATACTTTTTAGATTTTCCGTCAAGTTTATACGCATACGAAAAAAGTTTTTTCGTGAAAAAAGTCCCAAAGTATCATCTTTTTGGTTAAAACCCAGCGTAATTATCTGATACATAATAATATATAGGAATGATACTTTTCTGATTATTTTACAAAAAAGTATCATCGAAGTATCATAAATGTGATAGAAGTATCATGAAATTGGCATAGTAGTATCACCAAATCAGCATAAAAGCATCACGAAATCCTCATAAAGCATCATGCATAATAGCGAAGCCGACCTGCAAAAAGTGCCCAAAAACGTACGATACTTTGGGCACTCGATGCCCGCAGTACGGGCAATGAGTGCCCGTAACTTGGTCTGTCGATGCCCATCACTTGGTCCCTGAGTTCCCACTTGACGGGCACGGACAGACCGCTTAATGTGCTCTGACAGACCACCTTATGTGCATTTGTTCCTATGTAGTTTCCTATATTTAGTTGACTACATAGTTCCTTATTCCTATTGTAAGTTGACAATTATTTTCTCTATTCCTAATTCTACTTGTCAAACTTTCCTCTTATTCCTAGTTTATATTGACAATCTTTACATCCTGAAAAAGTAGACGCTAAAGTTTTTATAAAACTGGAATAGTAGACACTTCTTTTTTAGCCTTTTAAATCGACTCAAAACCGAATTTTATGATACTTCTCCCGATTTTATGATACTTTTCTGTAAAATATATCGAAAGTCTCATTTTTGTAGGTCGCAAAGTATCTGATATTTAGATTGATATTTCCTCTGAATAATGATACTTTGATACTTTTTTCGAAAAAAAACTTTTTTGTGCGGGAAATAAATGTGGAGAAAAGGCAGAAGCTGGAAAATACGCAAAAAGTGCCGATAGTGGTGCCAAAAGTTGCTTTTTTAGGCACTTTTGGCACCACTATCGGCACTTTTTGCAAATGAAACTTACTTATCATGCGTTATCCTGACTCCGATACAATATCCCATAGAATTTCAGCGTAGAAGACACCTGAAGATACTGAAATATGTAAAATAAGGATTCTGATATTCTGAAATTTGTAAAATAAGGCGTTCTGTGTAGTTAAAAACATGTAAAATAAGGCATTCTTCATTATTTTTTCTTATCTTTGTTCGCCCCGAAAAATAGCGCGACTGTGGTTGTGGAAATGGGGAAGAGAAAATATTAAAAAATAGAGAAAAATATAATCGTAATATAAACAATGAATAAATTAAAAGCATTATTGGGTTTCGACCCAAAGACTACTACGGTTAAGACGGAGTTGATAGCTGGTATGACCACCTTCTTGACCATGTGTTACATCCTGGCAGTGAACCCTACCATCCTCGCCACCACAGGCATGGACAAGGGCGCTCTCTTTACTGCCACAGCCATCGCTTCAGCCATCGCCACCTTCCTGCTGGCTTTCATGGCGAAGTTGCCTTTTGCCCAGGCTCCTAGTATGGGACTGAATGCCTTCTTCGCCTTCACCCTTTGTCAGGCGATGGGGTTGACTTGGCAGCAGGCTTTGGCGGTATTGCTCGTAGAGGGTATCATCTTCCTAGCCATCACCTTCCTCAATATCCGCGATAAGATATTGGAGTGTATTCCGAAGAATCTCCGATTCGCCATTTCGGCTGGTATCGGTATGTTTATCGCCTTTATCGGTTTGAAGAATGCGGGCATCATTACTGCCAATGCTGATACTTTCGTGCAGCTCGGCAAGTTTACACCAGTCAGTATCCTGGGTCTCATCAGCATCCTGCTCTGTGGCTGTCTGATGGCGAGAAGAGTGAAGGGCTCCCTGTTTATCGCCATCATCATCTCTACCTTGATTGGTATTCCGATGGGTGTAACCCAGTTCTCTGACAACTGGATGCCGGTATCTACTCCTCACAGCATCGCTCCTATTTTCTGCCAGTTCGATTTCACGGGTTTCTTCACTCCTAAGATGTTCATGGTGGTTTTCTCCCTGTTGCTGGTCAACATCTTCGATACCATCGGAACGGTTCTGGGATTGGTTTCCAAACTCGGTATCAAGGAGAATGAGAAGGGTGATATTCCGGGTGTGAAGGAGGCGATGATGAGTGATGCCATCGGTACTACAGCCGGTGCATTGCTGGGTAGCTCTACCATTACCACTTATGTGGAGAGTGCTTCGGGCGTTGCCGAGGGCGGTAAGTCGGGCTTGACATCTTTCTTTGTGGGTTTGATGTTTATCCTGAGCATCTTCCTGGCTCCAATCTTCCTCCTGATTCCGAGCGCAGCCACCAGTGGTGCCCTGGTAATGGTGGGTGTATTGATGATTGATTCGTTCAAGAAGATTGAGCTGGAGGATATTTCCGAGTCATTCCCAGCCTTCGTCACAATGATTACGATGGTGCTCTGCTACAGCATCGCCGATGGCATCTGCCTCGGTATCCTGAGTTATGTATTGATCAAGATGCTGGTGGGTAAGTTCAAGGACTTGAATCCTACCCTCTATATCCTGAGCATCTTCCTGCTCTTCAATTATGCTTTCGGATAAATGAAGCGATAGATAAAAACGAGGCGGCAATCTGCATCACGCAGGTTGCCGCCTTTATATTGGTTTATTTTGTTAACCACTTCCAGATAGAAATGATTTATTTGTATCAATTTTCCTGGCATATTGATAAATATCTTGCACTATATTGTTGGCTCTTATCATCCTATTGAAGATGTAATCTCTAGAATCTGAAACCGATGGTTCCAGTGATGCCATTCCAATTGGATAATCCTGAGGTGTGAGAATTAATGTGTCTGAAACCTAGTCCGATATAGGGAACACTTCTACTCTTCTTGCAGTTCGGATAGAGGATGAGATCAGCATTATAGGAGGTGTATTTCCAATCGGCATTTCCGATAGTATTGGTTACGGAGAGACGAAGATCTACCCCTTGTGCGGTAGTCTTAGGGTTGAAGAGTTTGAAGCCCAGTCCACCACCTAAAGCTTGGCTCTTGAAATAAGTCTTCACATCATCTTTCTTGTAGAGGTTGATGCTACCTTCAGTTTTGGCGAAGGCGTAGAAGCGTGGGGTAAGTTGATAGCCAAGGGCGAAGTTCAAAGTAGTAGGTGTCATACCTTTGTTCTCCATTCCCACTGTAGCATCGAGATCAAACGTCAGATGGTCTAAGATGGAGTAATGTGAGGTATTGCTTTCCTCTTGGGCGTGCATAGGCATCGCCAAAGTAGCGGCACCCATGATTAGAATTAAACTTTTCTTCATAATAATCTATCTTGTAATGTTAATATATAGCCCGATAGCCCATTTGTCATAATGGCGTCTAAAGAACGATAACGCTAGCAAAAGTACGAAAAAATGGCTACGGGTGTAGCCATTCTCCGTATCTTTTATGATATTTTGAACGTTTTTATTTCCTTAGAAACACTTTTTCAAAGTATTTGAGGATATAAATGATACATACAGCTATAATAGCTTTGAATAACGATGTCTTCCATTCAATACTATCAGACAATCATAAAAAATGAGGCGGCAAACTGCATCACGCAGGTTGCCGCCTTCTCTTTTCTAACTAACTAACTATCTTATCAACTATTCAAAATGGATCATATGATGGAGTTGTCTAGGGCTTAATGCCCTAGACGTAGCTTGTTTATTTCAAACGGATGATATTCAGCGAGCTGGCAGGAATCTCTACCGTTGCACCATTCTTCTCTGTAGTTACGTAGTTTTCTACAGGATAGATGTTGGTAGGATTGTCGATGGTGTTCTCCTCCAGACCGTTCTTGGCAGAAAGGCGAATGAGCTTGCCAGCCTTGATCTCCTTGCCCTGAAGATTAATCTTCGCTGTGGTGTGCTCGGTACTGGTATTGGCAATCTTAAGGATTACCTCGCCAGTCTGCTCATCGAGTGTAGCTGTAGAGAAGATGCCAGGAAGGGTGTTTGCCTTCAACTTGGTAGCGAATACCTCCTTGCCATCCAACTTGGCGAAGATGCTGTCGCCTACTACCTTCAGCTCGATATCGTACCACTTGCCGGTTTCAATTTTGCCTGGGCAGGTAGCAATCTGACTCTTGGCACCATTCACGATAGACTCCATACCGTGCTGGGTGTTGTTCCAGCCACCAAGGTTCAACCAGCAGTAGTTGTTCTTATCCACGTAGTTGAAGATGATGAGGAAACCCTCGTTTCCGGCATCCTTCTTCGCGCGTACCTTATATATATAGCCGTTGCTGGTAATCTCGCCTGGGTTCAGACGGATGCAGCTTTCTTCGTTGCTGGTCTGCTTGATGATGCTGCCTTCTGTCTTCCACTGACCGCGGATATCGGTAGGCAACTCCTGCAAGGTCATCGGCAGTGCCTTGCCGTTCTCATCGCTGTAGCCCTTGTCCTCGAAAGAAACCTGGGTGCCCCATGTTCCCATTCCCACACGGCAGATGGCTGGCTTCACCTGGGTCTGCTCATACTTGTATGGATTCTCCTGGTTTACCTTCAGTACACGGGTACCGATGTTGTTCGCCATCACGTTCTGAACGTAGTAAGATGGAGTTCCGAATACCTTATCTGATGTATACTGAATCATATCCGGTGCCCACATACGGTTGTTGAGGTTGGCGAAGATAGGAGCGTAGGATGCCATGGTCACAAGATCAGAATTGTTCTCGATACCCATCATATAGACAGCCTCACCGAGTGCTGCATCGAGCGAACCCATATTGCCGAAGCCCTGGGTTACGGCATATTCACCTACATAAATCTCGCTGCCCTTACGGTCGTAGTTATCATACTTGTTGAAGTTCTCAGCAAACCAGGCTGGGTTGCGGTAGTAGTGCTCATCGAGCAGCTCTACGCTCTCGTTGCTTTCCCACTTAGGGTTGTCATCGCCCCAAGCCTCCACGTTGCCGATGAGATGCATCTTAGGATATTTCGCCAATACGGCATCCTTAAACTTCTTGAAGCGCTCGTAGTAATGGTCGCTCTGCTGGCGAGGGTCTGGCTGGTTGTTCTCATTACCAATCTCCAGATACTCGATGTTGTATGGTTCCGGATGACCGTTCTTGGCACGCAGCGCACCATACTTGGAGGTAACAGGACCATTGGCATACTCCAGGGCATTCATGCACTCGTCAATCCAAGGCAGGATGCTGTCTACAGGAGTCATACCGCCGTGCCACAAACCTACGTTTACAACATAGAGAGGTTTGGCGTTCAAATCTTCGGCAAGCTGCAGATACTCGTCGAATCCCATACCGTCGCTGGTGCGGTAGCGCCAGTTCACGTTCTTATGTCCCGGACGCTCCTCGATAGGACCGATAGTCTTCTCCCAGTGGAATGCATTCTCAGGAGACTCCTGTCCCTCTACGTAGCAACCGCCTGGGAAGCGGACGAACTTAGGATGGATGTTATAGAGAAGCTGAGCCAAATCAGGGCGCAAGCCGTTCTCGCGATTCTTGAAAGTAGGAGGGAAGAGGCTAACCACGTCGAGAACGATGGTACCCTTGCCGTCGGCTACGAGTTCAAACTGTGCTTTCGCATCGTTGGCATTGGCTGTGAGTTCAGCTGTATATTTAGTCCACTTCTTGCCTACCTTGGCATTGAGGGATGTTTCAGCATACACCTTGTCGCCCTTTGCGTTGGTGAGTCGAGCCTTCAATCCGCCCTTGTAGCTACCCTTTGCCCAGAAAGAGAGCTTGTAGGTTCTGCCCTGTACGGCGTTGATGCCCCAGAAGCCTTCGTTGATGAGAGAGGCTGTGGCTGCAGGCTTGGCAGCGATGGTAAGCTGTAGTGCCTTGCCCTGTGCATTGTTGAGCAAACCCTTGTTGATGAGTTGTGTATTGATCTTAGCACCTTCCTGAGCGGCAGTCTTCCAGGTTGGAATATTCTTGTCATCATCCTCGAAGGAGCGATTGCTGATGAGTTCGGCATAGAGACCGCCGTCAGCGGCATGGTTGATATCCTCGAAGAAGATACCATATAAATTAGGTGAAACCTTGACGCCTGGGTTAGAGACATCTACGTTGATGGTTACCTGGGCGTTGGCTGCCATGAAAGTGGCGAGAGCCGCCGAAAGTAAAAACTGTCTTTTCTTGTTCATTTGCTTATTTTTAGGCTTGTTTTTAATTTTGTTGCTTATTATTTGCTGGCGGCATGAAGCCGCAGTTTTGTGAAGTTACTCCATGCTGCGATTCATACACAGCCGCAAAAGTACACAAAATACACGGAAAAGAGGTGGACAAAACGGTGAATATAGTGTAAAAGGTGGATTTTCTGCTGAAAATCCACCTTTTTGTTCTCTGTTGGGCGGATTGGCACGCCAGGATGTCATTTGACCTCTCAGTGACCCCTTGACTCCTTGTCAGGAGTATCCTGACAAAAAGAAGGGCTGGACTTTCTCACGAAAACCCAACCCTTCTTTTTAAAACAGCTGTTTTTATACTTTATTTATATATAAGTAAATGATGTTATTGTATTTATCACTTATCTTGTGTTTATTGCAGAACACGTACCAGGCGTAATGGCATCGCCTTGTAGCGGCCGGTGTTATTACCATTACTGCCACTCACGAAACGTACGTTGGAAAAACCCTTCTTATCGTTGTACACGTCGAAATAGTTATACCAGTAACCATATTCCGGACTTTTTCCACTGAATCCTTGTGTTCCAGAGACTAGTGTTTTGGTCCAAAAGACCACGTGCATTGGATATTTATGGCTTTCACCTTCCAGATATCCTCCGTATGGCAGATAGATGGTTTTCAACTCAGAGCTTGTTGTATTCATAAATGTACAATAGTACGATTCTCCAAGAGCAGTATGGCGTACCTCTGTTTTAAGCGTACCTTTCGCAATCAAGTCCTCAAACACCGATTTCTCTGGTATTTCAAAGCCTTTAGGAGATAGAGTAGAGGATAGATTCCACAGCTTCTTATCCTTATCCTTATCCTTATCATCTGCAATCTTGAAGTATCCACCGATAGCACGTTTATGGTCTTTAAGTTCGTTGACGTCTGGTGCATAAGGACTATTGTCGGTAGCACCCAGGTTACGGTCAAGCATGATGTAGGTATGGGCGTTTCCCTCAACCTTCACTACACCATAATAGAACCAGCCTGTCACCTTTAGTTTATCATCACCACCCTCTGCTAATTCGTATTTGTCAGCCATTTCTTCTGTAATCTCGTGGAAGATACCAGTATGATAAACATAATAGGTGATTTTGATACCCTCTTTATTTGTTATCGTAAAACTGCCTTGCCAGAGATCATAATTATCGTCTCGATTATCCGTCAATGTAACTTTCCAGAAATTTCCATCTTTTTCAACTTTAAAATGGTCATCGGTATCAGTTAGCTTATCATCTTCTAGGTAGGGAATCTTATAACTATAGGTGTTTTTACCTACTGCGAAGTGAAAACCATTGTTTCTTACATTGCCTAGCATTTGCTCCGGTCTGATACCTTGCATATTTTTATCCAACCACTCAAAGTAGTTTTCTGTGTTAATATTGTTATCGATTAGCATCGTAACTTTACGCTTTGGATCGTCTCTTCTAAAATCGAAGCCCGCCTGGGTTATCTTCACATCCAGTTTGAGGTCACCAGATGTTATCGTAACCGTTCCCTTTCTTGGGTCTTCCGACTTATCGTTTTTATCCAATGTAAACGTCAGAACATATTTCATGCCAGGTGATGATTTACTTTCTGATTCCGGAAGTTTCGTTTCTGTTACATCATCCTTGTCAAACGTAATCCAGCTATCTGCAGGATTGATGCTTACTCCGTAGAGTTTGCCGTCAGCACTTGTTGCAGAAGAGAGCGTAGTAACCAAAGTGATGGTTGCTTTAATTGCTTCAGTTGCTTCAGCTGCTGTTGCTTTTACGGATAGGTCGTCACTAACACCAAGTTCATAATCCTTGCAGGCAATCATCTTGGTTATGGCAGGATTGTCATCAACTATTTGTGCCTCTATTCTGTTTTCCGGTTTAGAATTGATTGCTTCATCCAGAGAACTGAAGCCATAATCATTCACCTTTGTTATGGTGATGGTATAGTTATGATTTCGTAAGAGAGCGTACTCGGAATTCTTTTTGTCATCCTTATAGAGTGCTACTTTATAGAAACCATCTTTGAAACCATCTTTACCATTATAGCTAGCCTTGATAATAATGTTAGCTTCTCCTGCCGGAGTTTCTGTTACAGCAACTTCCCGGCTTGTTCCATTGCCTACATCTGTGCTACTATATTCTGTAGTTGCAGTTAATGCATATGTAGGATCACTTGTAGGATCACTATACCCAACTGGAGCAATAGCACTCTTTGCAGCTGTATGCTTGATGATAAGACCGGCATTTTCTTCAGGAAAGACTCCTTTAACCGCATCCGCTACTTTCAAGGTAACCTTGGCATATTGTCTCAGCAGACTGACAGTTGCATTACCCTCCAAGAGTGACTTTACAGATATGCTTCCCCAACAAACAGGACTACTTGTGTCTATAGTTCTAGACGTTGCCTTTGCGATGTCTTGTAAATCTGAAGCCTCTTTCTCGCTGAGATCGTTTACATTCGTAACCAAGTGGACAGTTGTTGTTCCTGCAGGAATATTACTGATGGTAACTTGGTATTTTCCTGTTTCTTTTTGGGTTAGCTTGGGATCCTTAGCCATACCTATATACGTATTGCCTTCGCCGTAGAACACTGCAGTAAGCGAATTGATGCTTTCCGTAGCATCAGCTCTCGTGCCCAGTTGCTTTTCAGAAAAATTGGGCAAATCAATGTTCAGGACAAGTCCCTCGGCAGGGATTTCATCCCCGCCGAGTCCGATTGCCTCCATCGTATCCTTGCAGGATACAAGGCTTAGGAGCAATCCTATCCATATCATTAAATGCTTTATCTTCTTCATTTTTTCCAATATTATTTATTCAGTTCATTAGGCGTACCTTGATGCCATTTGTCTCCTTTGTAATAACCAGTGTCGCCATACTTCTCGTAGCTATTGCCATCGAAGAGTGTAATAGTAGGAGAATTATCGTTGTTTCCCATTTTCAGGAGGATGTTTTTTTCGTGTTCCCCTTTTACTGCTTTCAACTTGATGGTTGTTTTATACCAACCATTTCCTAGATTCGTGCATTCCCAGCTGTTTTTGGCATTAGTATCCCAAATGGTAAACTGACCTGATCCTGCTATACCATATACCTTATACCATCCAAAAAGCTCAAACTGGGTATATACCTTGAACTCTATGTCCTCTATTTCAGGCATATCATCATGTACACGCCATATAGGGTCGGATGTAGGATCATAGACAATCCAGCCTTCACGGTCTTCATAATCGAAGAGAGGAATACCTGGCTCCATATGATGAGGACAACGGTGTAAACTATATCCTTGATCTAGATCTGTATTATTACTGAACATAATCAATGTCTCACCTGGCGTAATAGTTCTTGGACCTTCTTTATCTGCTCCATTTGTATATGATACATTCTGCGCATATTGACCGAAGTCTTTGTAATACCATCCGGTGTTAGTCTTGTCGGCCACCATTTCTTCTCCAGGCCATCCATTTCTACTGTTCGGATCTCCTTTCGTAAAAAGCCAACCTTTTCCTGTAACGGCATCTTCTGTTTCACCTATCTGGGTATAAACATAGATGCAGTGGTTGCTTGTTATTGGATCACTTGTATCATTTGCATCCGAATTCCATCCATCGCTCCAGTTGTTTGTACCTCCTTCTGCTAAGATTCCCTTGAAATTATCGGAACCGCTACCTCCTTTATATTTACTGCGGTCATTAATCGCTCTGAAATAGATACGATAGTCACCGATAGGAGGACTAACTGTTACACGAACAGTCTGAGACTTAGAGCCGTCTTTTGACTTTACCGTGAATTCATGAATGGTGGTTGTTACAGGATCAGTTGCTGCAGTAACCGTGAACGTTCCTGTGGCGGCATCCGATGAAGCTAAACTCATATTGATGGTAGACTTACCTTTTGTATTTGTAGTTCTATCCAGCACAATACCACCAAGGTTAGTATCCCATTTCACCGTTCTGATATTCTGAGATTCTTCATCTTTATTATAATAGATGACCAGTTCTTTTGTAACATCCAGATAAGGTGTAACATCATAATGTACATCTATATATTTCTTGAGATTATTTGCCTTGAGCCAAAACTTAGCAGTGCCACTTTGCTCAGAATAGGCACTGATTGGGATATTTGGATTCACGCGAAACTCTATACTATCATTGCCATTAGCGTCTTTACCACGTTTGGTGCCAATGATGATGTCTTTTGAGTCTATTTTATTATCGCATCCAAACTCTACATAGCCTGCATTCGATTTATATGAAATATAATCATTTGTCGTAGAGGTCACCTCTGCCTTGGTCTTACTTACCCACAAAGTAGTATGGTTGAAGTCGGCATCTATCGTTACAGGAGTCCAGTCCTTTACGCTCACATTACAGTCGAGGGTTGCGTTTCCCAGACTCTTGATCTTGCCGATAATCTCGTAGTAGGTGCCACGAGGGAAGGTTGGAAGCTCTGTTGTAGAACTTTCATTCTGCTTGTGACCTAATGGAATGATATACTTGTTGTCGATATTTTCATCGATGCTTCCTCCAATAGCCAGTCGTGACTGCTGGGAAGCATTGGCGATGTATCTCTCCGGCAAATAGTAAGTACCCTGGAAAAGCCATTTGGCTGCGGCGTTTGTTGGATTGGCAGAGCCTTTGGCTCCTTCGTTGAGGGTGATTACATCTTTGTCGTTTATATTTGCATTAGCATCATTTCGTTCCCACGCATCCCCTTGATAGTAAAGGCCATTTTTGTTATTGGCAGCATCATATTGATTACTCTCAAAGCCTTCTGCATATTCTTTACTAACTTCAGACTGGCTGAATTTTCCATTCCAACAGAGGGATGTTTTTGGGGTTAACTGCTGCGCAAGAATATTCTTGATTGAAAAACTTTTGCCGCTGAATACTGTTGCTTCAGCAGGATCGAATATGAGATTCAACTTTACCTTGACACAGGTGAACTTCAGATTTGCGATAACAGTTGCTGATTTATCTGTCGCCTTGATTTCTGTTTCTGCAGTTCTACCGTTGATATCCTTTGGCTCGTATATCATTGGAATATTGGTGGAGATAGGTAAACCCGGAGTCAGGGTGGAAGTATATCCCAATACCATTTTTTTCAAATCATCTTCTGTAGTGATGTTCTTGTCTTTCAAAACATCACTCATATTGGCAACAACATAAACATGGTACTTGCCTGGCTCGATGGTGAGCTGGTAATTGGCAATGTTCTCATCCAGCATCATGCTTGCCAATGGCGCAGGAAGATTTTCTGCTACGAGCTTACCATTACCATTTACAGGAAAGGCGTAGAGGCGAAGATCATTGATCTGGCATTCATCTACTGTGGCATTATAGGTAGGTACATCAGAGGAACTGCCGCTGAAAGCATTGCCGTTCGCACTGAGCACGGTTGGTACCAGCACGTGCAGGTTGCTTGACGAGTTGGGGGTATATCCGTTACCCTCCAACTCGTCGTTACAACTAACTGCAAATAAACTAGTCAACAACCAAACTATGAAACCTATATAGATATGAAATCTTCTCATGATAACTTTACCTTTTACTTTTTCCATCTCGATGCTTCCATCTCGATGAATGATTTACGATTATAAGTCGACACGCTGTATGCGCTTGCTCCAGTCGAGGATGGAGATGCCGAGTTGCATATACTGCCACTGGTCGCCTTTGAGGAAGAAGTCGAGCTTGTAGTCGTATTCTCTATCCAGGAACTCCTGTGCAGAATAGTTCATGTTCTCGAAGGCTCCTCTGCCTTGGGCGAGACAATCGGCTAGATTGATGCGGACCACTTCTTCGCCCGTCTTCTTGTTCCAGATGCTCAGTATTGCATTCTTGTCGTTCTCGGTTACGGGATGAAGTACGACTCTACTGAACATCAGGGCTGCGATGGCTGTTCGTTCTGTTACTTTGCCATCTTGATTCTTGAATTCGGTGGTCCATGTCTTGTATGGAGTGTATCTTAACTCCTCGTCGGGGAGGAGGGAATTGTCGTAGTTGATGTAGCCGTTGGCATCGGTTATCTGATAACTGAAGTCGTCGGCATTGATGTTGGTAGGCTCGTTGAGCTGGTGCAGTCGGATGGTGAGCTGCTTGGTATCTCTGACGAGGCTGATGGTATGTTTTGTTACCTGTAAGTCTTTTACTTCTACGAGATGGTCGCTGAGTCCCTGCCAGAGTGTATCGAGTGGGAGAGATTGGTTTTCTACGACTGCTGGATTATCCTCCGGGGCGTTGCCGTCAGGGCTTTGGGCATTCTGGTGATTCGGACTGGTGCGGTCGAGCCTTACGTTCAAATCCTTGATGTCGCTGCCTTCCTGGGGAATGGCGATTTGGAATTTGGCTCCATTATGCGTACGGGTTTCTTCGTATTTCTTCTGGAAGGCGAAGGTGGCGAAGCGATATTTGCCCGGTTCCAGATTCAGGCGCATGGTATAGTTATGGTCTTTCAGCGGCTGCGATGTTGCACTGTTGTAGGCATCTTGGCGAGTAATGAATTTACCCTGCTGATCATATACGAACACGCTAACTCCGCCTACATGATCATTGAACATGTCGGCACGTTGCACGTTGTAGTCGTACTTGAACTGCAGGTCAACTCCCATATCGCAAGAGGGCAGGTCATCGTGCATCAAGTCGTTGCAGCTGCAGAGCATGCTGCCGAGAGCGACGATGCTGCTGAATGCTGTCGTGCGGCTGATAGCAGCCAAGCTGTCGAATCCCCGTTCCATGCGTATATTCTTGATCCAACTATGTAACTTTTTGTTTGCCATGATGCTTTTTGGTTATTATCAATATAATGTTTCAGAATATCAGGTTGTGTTTCTAGCTTTCACTATGGTGAAGCTGAAAACACAACTCGTATGTTTTAACGAAGGCGGGAGCCTAAGCTCCGCCTTTCGTTGTTATACTCGATTACAAATCTAAGCTCTGTGAACGCTTAGCCCAGTCGAGGATCTTCACGCTGACGTTGATGTACTTGGTATCCTCATCGTCTGGAACATCTGGCTTAACCTCTGGTACGTCTGGATAACCAGGACCGCTAATTGAATTAACAGTAAGCTCATACCAGTTGTTGCGGAGTACTCCGTAACGTCCGAGCCAATTCAGGTTATTTTCACCATAATTTTCATTACCTGCTACCCAAGGCGTCAAGTCGTCACCGAAGTGCTTGATACGAGCAATATAATAGCTTTCACCTTTTTCATAAGTCTTGATACCTATCTTCTTAGTCGCGTCAAGGCCGAGTTTGTTATTGAGCTTAGCGACTAAGCCATCATCAACCAATTCTGGTTTTGTTTCTCCTTCCTTAATCGATACATTTGATTCAGTCAATACATGTGTACCGGCAGTCAATAAATCACCCTTAAGTACTACAGTTAGTTCGGTAGTTTTACCCAGAGCCTCTTTTGCTTTACTGGCAATTTGAGCTTTAAGAGTTTTCGTTGTCCAAATGTCCGAACTGTTACCAATCATAAAGAAGGTCTTATCTGTCTCTGATGCCAAAGCACTTGGGGCATAAGTTGCCTTAAGAAGGACACGAGTAGTCTGACCTTGCTTCATGTTTTTAATGTCGAAGGTGTTCTCCAAGCAATACAATGGGTTATTAGAACCAGAACCGTTGTTCCATGTAACTTCTCCATTGGTTTTAGCTATGGTAAATTGTTCCTTACATTTGTCTAAGTCTGTTAAGCCCATGCTGTAGTTAGGGTCGATACCCCAATATACACGCTTGAAAGTAGCTGTAGTAGAATTACTAACGAAGCGAGATGTTGCTGGAGTTGTACCTGCAGTAGCTTTTTCATTCTTCCAAATATCTGCGTAACCTGTAACATTTTGACCTTCGCTGATAGTTGTACCATCCTTCAAACCAGAAGTTACATGTACAGGGAATGAATGCTTGTTAGTAACATCCAATGCCCAATTTGTGATTGTTACCTTGTCGCTGCTATAGTTTGTTCCGGTTGCATTGGCACCACCTTCTGCAAAATAATCTATTGTACCGCTTGGACCTACAGTAACCTTTGCCAAACCACGTTCTACGTGAACCGTTGTACCAGGTTTACTCTGTGCCTCTTCCTTTGTTCTATAGATGCCTTCTATTTTAACGAGGGTTGTTGGCTCAGCATCTGCTGTTGTAAATTCAGGAGCATTAGCCATGTAGAAACCTTTAGTATTATCTACAAGGTTTGCCGCAGTTGCACTTGCTGCAACATTCCACTTTCCGTATGTGGTGGTACTTGTAGGAAGGGTAACCTTGTCAGCGTTATTCTTATCTTTATTGTTAAGGATAACCAAAGCATAGTAATCGCAATTCTCACCATCACCAACTGTAGCCTGCTCGAGCTTAGCTGTGATAGTAGTCTCAGTTGTGATACCATTATCTGTTGTGTTGTCCTTCTTCCAAGGCTCCAAATTACCAAGGTCGGCTGTTTCAACGAACGCAAAGTTGTTTTCAGAAGTTGCTGTTCCCTTCTCAAAGATAACGAGTGTAGCATCGTTTACTGCATACTCAGAAGCTGTACCTTCATTAAAGTTGTCGTTTTCGGCACGTGTACCACTTGTTGTAGGCAAGTTGATTGTGATAGATGCATAGCTTGAACCAGTCTCATTCTCACCATTACCACCATTTACTAAGTCGTTGTTGCTAGAGCAACTAGCAGTCATAGCAGCCAAAACTGCCAATCCAAAGAAATGTTTAATTCTCATGATTGATGTGATTTTATTGTTAGTTATATCTTTTATTGTTCCGCCTTCATTTCCTCGTAGATCTTTCTGATGCGTTCAGCTTCCTTCGAGTTTCCTGCCTTGGCAAGATGCTTTTCGGCAGAAGTAAGATCACCTTTCTGCAAATCGGTGCAGGCGGCATTGAGATTCGCTGTCTCATCATCAGGGAAGAGACGGACGGCAATATCGAATACCTCGTTAAACTCTGGCGAACCCGGCTCGTAAGTCTGTGCCACCAGGTACATCTCCTGTAATGACAACTGCTGAGGCTTGGTCTTCAAGATTGCCTTTGCCTCCTCAATGTCGAAAGGACGAACGGTATAGGTTACCGTATAGTCGCTGTGGCGCAAACGAGGATAAATCTCACTCATGATGTAGCGATAGCTAGCCGGATAAAGCTTCTTGATTTTCTGGTCCTTTGCATCGGGTGCCAATGATGAGTTGGCAACGGCAAGGATGGCAGACTTATCGGCTAAGTTGCTTGCTTCCACCTTCTTCTTGAATCCCTCCCAGTCTTCTGGGGTGGCGTGATAGGTGAAGTACTTTTTATCGATGGTGTAGAGATTGCATACATAATTACGCAGGGCAGCCGCACGATTGTTGGCGAGTCGCACATTGTTGTCGTAAGGACCATCTGGCGACGCATAGCCATGAATATCGATATTGGTGATGCTCACATCCTTGTCGTTCTTCACGAGGTCGATGGTGGATGTAATCTTTCTCAGCTCTGCTGCATTCTCACGGAAGTCGGCAAGGATATCGCTCTTGTTGAGCTTGAAGCTCAGGTAAGCTTCACCCTTTTCGGCTCTCACCTTGATGGCTTCAGCCTTTGGCTTCACGTAATGGTCGCGACCAATCTTGGGTATTGGGTTGATGACCGCCATCTGGGTGGTATCCTGATCCATCAGGTTGCCGCATCCACAGAGGTCTTCCGTCATGGAGAGGTTGAAAGCCTTCATCCATTTCCTGTAGGGAAGGGTCTGGGAGAAGAGCACCTGCTGCTCGGTATCATTCTTGCGTCTCACTACCAATGCCTGGCTGTTTTTCTGCCTGCTGCTTTTGCGCAGGTATCTGATGTTCTGGTTTTTGCCATTGATGATGATGGGATTCAGGGCGATGGTATCTTCTCCGGCGATAATCGGAGTGAAAACCAGCTGTTGCTCTGATTTGAGCTGCAGACTATCGAGATGGAGGCGGAAAGCAACCTTGAGACTGTCGCTCTTCTTCTGCGTCAATACGCTGTCTATCAGTATCTTGCCGCCAGCCAACCGTAGCTGCGAATCATCTATCTTCTGGGCTTGGACAGTCAATGCGCTCTGTGCAAAAAGGATGCAAAGGGGCGAAATGACCGCATAAAGCTTCATTTTCTTCATATTCTTCATCTTAAATAAAAGAGGGTTTGATTTGGTTTTTCGCTATCTCGGTGATACAGTTTCTAGAATGCGTATATCAGGGAGAGGGCTGCTTTTGTAGGACCTACATAGTTGCGGTGGTCCTTGTCAAGACATTTGTCACATCTTCCGTAGAGCTTGTATGGGCTGTAGATGTATCCTAATCCGATGGATCCTTCGAGATTGAGATGCTCCGACAGCAGCCATTGGTATCCGTAGGTGAGACCACCGCCGACATACCAGCCTTCGTAATGTCTTCCTTTCTCTGTCTTTGGCAAGATGCCGAAAGGCAGGTCCACATTTTTTACGTTGTATTCACCTCCAAGGGCATGGATGCCGAAGAAGTGGCCTCCAAATTTCTGGCAGGTGTACCAGCGGTATTCTGGCATTACGTTCCAGTAGCGCAATTTCTTGTCGCCTGAGAACTTCCAGGGATTCAGGGCGCCGAAAAGCTGAAAAGTGCTCTTCCTGCCCGTGCCTATTTCTAGACCAGCATTGAGCGAAGTTGTTGCCAAACCAAGCAGGTTGGTCTTCAGCGCTACCTCTTGCGCTCGGGTTATTACTGTTGAGAGAATCAGCAGCAACAACATCGGTGTTCGTTTGAACAATTTCTGCTTTTTCTTCATATTTTTACTCTGTTGATTTCTTTCTTAAGGATACTGTTAGCTGTCCTATTCTTACTATTGTCATTTGCTTATAACCACAGGCTTACCCTTGTAACATGATGGATGCCACCGGGTTTCCTTTTCGGTGGCAAAGATATGATGATTTTCTCAAAGGTGCTTCAAAAAAGTGATGAAAATTACAGGAAATGAAATGCAAACGTTTGCATCGCCGTGCGAAATGTGTGGGAGCACAAAATTTGCGAATATATTGTAAGGGGCTGATACATAGAAAATTAAAAGCGAAGGTGTAAATTGCACACCTTCGCTAATGAAACGTTGTTTTTTTAAAGAATCTCTTTTTTGTGATTTGAGAATCTGAAGACAGGGAAATCCAGCTTTTGGGGGACTATTTCAGAACTTCCATCGCCTTCTTCAGACCTCCACCTTCCAGCTGTAGGAGGTCTGCTGTGCCAGAATGCCCTGGCAGCAGAAGCCAAGGGCTATGGATAAATTACCTTTCTCATAGAATGGGGTAGTTTGGGGTGAAAAAATGTCTTAATAGAGAAGAAGCAACCCGGCAAACGCTGAGTAGAGTATCATGCGGATAGGATTGATCTTCATCACTTTTACGCCGATAAAGGTGGCAAAAAAGAGGGCGATGGAGATATAGAAATGCCAGGGATTGGCTGGTGTAGAGAAGTTCTCGCCATTCATCAGGAGCAGGGCTGCGGCTCCTACCAGACCGACAATGGCTGGGCGAAGACCGATGAAGATGCTCTGGACGGCTGAGGTGTTCATATACTTGTACAGCATCTTGCTGATAAGAATCATCAAAACCAAGGATGGGAGAACCAGGGCAAAGGTCGCCATGGCACTTCCGAGTACAGCCATCATGCCACTCATGCCGGCATTATGGACAGCTGTATAGCCACAATAGGTGGCGGTGTTGATACCGATAGGTCCCGGTGTCATCTGAGAGATGGCAACCACATCGGTAAACTCTTGCATCGTCATCCAATGATATTGCGTAACAACCTGTCCCTGGATGAGGGATATCATAGAGTAGCCACCTCCGAATCCGAAGATGCCTATCTGAAGGAATACGATGAAAAGCTGAAGAAATATCATTTCAATTAATAATTAATAATTGATAATTAACAATGAGGCTTACGCCTTTGCCTCGGAGGCTTCTATACATTATTAATTATACATTGTACATTAAACTTTATTCCGTTGGCTGGATAAACTGTCCATAGATGTATCCACCTACGGCAGCAGCGATAATAATCCAGATTGGGTTGACGCCCAGAAGCCATATCAGGAGGGCTGACAGGATAGGAATCCAGCAGTTGACAAGCGAAATTCCGGCACTCTTGGCAAGCGAGAATGTAGGTACGGCTATCAATGCCACGACGGCAGGACGGATGCCCGCAAACATGGCAGCAATCACCTTGTTGTCTTCAAACTGATGGAAAAACATGGCTATCGCCAGGATAATAAGGAAGGATGGCAACGAAGCGCCGAGGGTGCAGACGATGGCTCCCGGTGTCTTTGCCAACTTATATCCGAGCAGGGAACTCATGTTGATGGCCAAGGCCCCCGGACAAACCTGGGTAGTAGCGATGGCATCCAGAAATTCCTCCTTCGTCATCCAATGATGCTTGTCGACGACTTCGGATTCTATAATAGGAATCATGGCATAGCCACCACCAAAGGTGACTATGCCAATCTTCATAAATGCTTTGAATAATGTAAGATAACTTACGCTATTATTCATTTTTTACCTTCTTACTTTTTTACCTTTTTACTTTTTCAAAGCTCTTTCTTCAATCCACTGACGTGCATTGACAAATGCCTCAATCCAAGGAGTTACCTCGTCGTTGCGGCGATCAGCTGGATACCAGGCGTTCTGCCATGGGAAGATGGCACGCTCCAAGTGTGGCATCATAGCCAAGTGGCGACCATCTGCAGAGCAGATACCTGCTACATTGTAGTCACTGCCGTTAGGATTACCTGGATACTCAGCGTAGTTGTACTTCGCAATGATGTTGTAGTGATCCTCTGGCTCTGGCAAGTAGAAACGGCCCTCGCCGTGAGCTACCCAGATACCGAGCTTATCACCGCTCAGGCTACCGAACATCACACTGTCGTTCTGAGGAATGGTCAAACCGAGGAATGTGCTCTCGAACTTCTTGGATGTATTGTGGCAGAGGTGTGAACGATGCTTGTGCTCAGGATTGATGAGGTTCAACTCAACCATCAGCTGGCAACCGTTGCAGATACCGAGTGAAAGGGTGTCCTCACGAGCATAGAACTTGTCGAGTGCCTCCTTAGCCTTAGGATTGTAGAGGAATGCACCAGCCCAACCCTTGGCAGAACCGAGAACGTCGGAGTTAGAGAAACCACCGCAGAATACGATGAAGTTCACATCCTCCAGAGTCTCACGGCCAGAGATCAAGTCGGTCATCATCACATCCTTTACATCGAAGCCGGCGAGATACATAGAGTATGCCATCTCACGCTCACCATTGGTACCCTTCTCACGGATGATAGCTGCCTTGATGCCAGATGGCTTGCGACGGTTAGCGTCGAGGCTGTAGCTAGCGAGGGTTCCCTTGAAGCCATAACCGAAGTTCATCTCGATAGGCTGCTTCTTATAGTTGGTGTAACGCTTCTTGGCCATACCGTTCATGCTCTGCTTGCGGTCGAGGAGGTAAGATGTCTTATACCAGTCGTCACGCAATGCATCGATATCGAACTCGTGCTCGAAGCCTTCCTTCTTGATGATAATCTTGCGGAGCTCTGGAGCTGGATAACCAATCTTGGCATAACCGATACCGTTCTCATCGAAGAATGCCTTCAACTCGTCCTTGTGAGCATCGCTTACCTGGATGACAACACCTGGGTTCTCTGCGAAGAGAGTCTTGATGATGTCGGCATCTGCGATGTCGTGGAGGTTGATCTTCATACCGCCCTCTACGTTGGCGAATGTCATCTCGAGGAGAGTTGTAATCAAACCACCGGCGCTGATATCGTGACCAGCCATTACCCAACCACGGTTGATGAGTTCCTGTACGGCGTTGAAGCAGTCAACGAAGTACTCTGGGTTCTTGACGGTAGGAACATCGCTGCCCACCTTGCCCAGGCTCTGAGCGAAAGCAGAACCACCGAGACGCTGCTCGTCGAAACTGAAGTCGATATGGTAGAGGCTAGAGTTCTTGTCGTTAACGAGAACTGGGCTAACCACCTTCTTGACATCTGAAACCTCACCACCAGCACTTACGATAACGGTACCCGGAGCGATGATCTTCTCGCCGTTAGGATACTGCTGGGTCAATGAGAGAGAGTCCTTACCTGTTGGTACGTTTACGTGGATGGCGCAGCAGAAGTCTGACAATGCCTTCACACCCTCGTACAAACGGGCATCCTCACCCTTCTGGCTGCGGCAAGGCCACATCCAGTTAGCAGAGAGGCTGATGCTGTCCATGCCATCTGCCAATGGGGCCCAAACGATATTGGTCAATGACTCTGCTACAGAGAGTACAGAACCTGCCTTAGGATCAGCCAAACCAGCCTGAGGAGCATGACCCATTGCTGTTACGATACCCTTCTCGCCACGGTAGTCGAGTGCTACGACACCACAGTCTGAGAGTGGCAACTGAATCTGACCCTGACCCTGCTGACGGGCAATCTTACCTGTTACGGAACGGTCTACCTTGTTGGTCAACCAATCCTTACAAGCCACAGCCTCCATCTGGAGAACACGCTGCAAGTACTCGTCGAGGTTATCTGCAGAATAAGTTACATCTTCATATTTGCGCTCTACGGTCTCATCTACCATCACAGTCTTAGGAGTATGACCGAACATCTGAGCTACATCGAGGTCGAATGGCTTCACGCCGTCAGCCTGCTTGAAGCTGAAGTGAGCATCGCCAGTAGTCTCACCAACCACGTACATTGGAGCACGCTCACGGTCGGCAATCTTCTGAACCTCGCTGATATACTTCTCGTCGATGAGCAAGCCCATACGCTCCTGACTCTCGTTGGCGATGATTTCCTTGGCGCTCAAAGTCTTGTCGCCGATAGGCAACTTAGACATGTCGATTTCGCCACCGCACTCTTCTACCAACTCAGAGAGACAGTTCAAGTGACCGGCAGAACCGTGGTCGTGGATGCTGACTACAGGGTTCTCGTCGTTCTCAACGAGTGCACGAACCAGGTTGTAAGCACGCTTCTGCATCTCAGGGTTGGCACGCTGAACAGCGTTCAACTCGATACCGTTGCTGTAACGGCCTGTATCTACAGAAGAAACAGAACCACCACCAAGACCGATGCGATAGTTGTCACCACCTACTACGACAACCTTGTTGCCCTTCTGTGGCTCACCCTTCTTATAGTCACGCTTCTTGCCGTAGCCTACACCACCAGCAAGCATGATTACCTTATCGTAAGCATACTTTTCACCATTCTCCTCGTGCTCGAATGTAAGCACAGAACCGGTGATGAGAGGCTGACCGAACTTGTTACCGAAGTCTGATGCACCGTTGGAAGCCTTGATCAGAATCTGCTCAGGAGTCTGATAGAGCCACTTACGTACTGGCATGATGTCTTCCCAGTCGCGCTCAACATCGCTCTTGCCGTTGTCATCCTTCAGGCGAGGATAAGCAGTCATGTAGCAGGCAGTACCTGCGATAGGCCATGAACCTACACCACCACCCATACGGTCGCGGATTTCACCACCCGTACCGGTAGCAGCACCATTGAAAGGCTCTACGGTAGTAGGGAAGTTGTGGGTCTCAGCCTTCAGAGAAATAACACTCTCGATATCTTTCACCTGGAAGAAATCGCTGGTAGTCTGATCGGATGGAGCAAACTGCTCGATAACAGGACCCTGAGAGAAAGCCACATTATCCTTATAGGCAGAGAGAATCTTGTTAGGATTCTCGTTGGTGGTCTTCTTGATCATGCTGAAAAGAGAAGACTCCATCTCCTTACCGTCGATGATAAACTGGCCGCCGAAAATCTTGTGGCGGCAGTGCTCTGAGTTGATCTGTGCGAAACCGAAGATTTCGCTGTCGGTGAGAGGGCGTCCGTTCTCTTTCTCCAGCTTGTGGAGATAAGCCATTTCGTCCTCGCTGAGGGCAAGACCCTCTTCCTCGTTGTACTTCTCGAGGTCATCGACGTACTTGATAGGTTCTGGCTGGTGGTTCACGGTGAACACGTCCTGACCGATACCGTTGTACATACGCTGGAGCATAGGGTCGTGCTCAGCATCCTCGCTATCTACAGGGAAGTACTCCTCGATACGCGAAATGCCGTTAAGACTCATGTTCTGAGTAATCTCAACGGCATTCGTACTCCAAGGAGTAATCATTTCACGGCGTGGGCCGACATAGAAGCCCTGCAACTGCTGGGCGTCCTCTAAAGTCGCGTCACCATAAAGCCAACAAAGTTCATTGATTTCGTCCTGAGATGGTTTGTGATCAATCTCGGTCGCAATCACACTCTTAGATGGAGTTCTGAAAAAAAGAATCATACTATTTCTCTTTTTATTATGTTAATGTATTTATTTTTCTTTCGGTTGCAAAGATAGCGCTAAATTTTGGAAATACAAAGCCTTTGCTCGTATTTTTATAGTTAGTTAATGCTTTCCCCTTGTAAAAAACTACAAAATATTGATTTTGTGGTTAAAAATGTCTAAAACGCTTTGACAAATGATGTTTATTCGGGTCTAATAAGTAACTTTGCACCGTGAAAGCGTGTGTAACATTTAAATGTGTATTTAATAACTGAAAATAAAGGAATATGAAACAGACTAAGATTTTTGCAATGGTTTTGATGGCAGCAGCTTTGTTGACAACAAGTTGCGCTAGTAAGAAGGATCTTCAGAATTGCCAGACAGAAAACAGAGAGTTGACTGCCAATTACCAAGATACAAAGGAGAAGTTGGCTGCTACAGAGGCTAGTCTCGCTGCAGCTCAGCAGCAGCTTGCTACTGCAAAGAGCGACTACGCTAAGTTGCAGAGTGCTCTCGACAAGAGTTTGACAAATGCTAATCAGAACAACATTAGCATCGAGAAGCTCGTTGACCAGATCAATGAGAGTAACCAGTACATCCGTCATTTGGTTGAGGTGAAGAGCAAGAGCGATTCTCTGAACATGGTATTGACCAACAACCTGACCCGCTCACTCAGCCGTGAGGAGATGAAGGAAGTTGACGTTCAGGTATTGAAGGGTGTGGTTTACATCTCTTTGGCTGACAACATGCTCTATCAGAGCGGTAGCTATGAGGTGAACAGCCGTGCTAAGGAGACTTTGAGCAAGATTGCCAAGATTATCCAGGACTACAAGGATTACGATGTACTCATCGAGGGTAACACTGATAACGTGCCTGTAAGCACAACAAGTGCCAAGATGAAGAACATCCGTAACAACTGGGACCTCTCTGCTCTCCGTGCAGCTTCTGTTGTTCAGTATCTCCAGGACAACTTCGGTGTTAATCCTAAGCGTATGACTGCTGGTGGTCGTGGTGAGTACAACCCTGTTACAACCAACAATACAGAGGTTGGCAAGCAGCGTAACCGTCGTACCCAGATTATCATCACTCCTAAGCTCGACCAGTTCATGGACTTGATCGACAAGGCTCCAGAGGATTCTCAGAAGTAATCTTGGTAGATTATGAAGAATGAATAATCAGGGCTTGCACATCATTGCGTCCTGATGTATATGATAGAAGGCACCAATGGGTTTATGCTCATTGGTGCCTTTTTTGTATAAATATGCATGAATTATAGAAGATGGCTTAGAAAAAGCGTGTTTTGTTGTCATTTTGACAGAAAATATCTTAATTTCCTTTCTTTTATCAAATCTTTTTCGTAATTTTGCAGGCAAATTATTAATTAGACATGAATTGTTATGGAAAAGATTAAGATGACGACTCCATTGGTAGAGATGGACGGTGATGAGATGACAAGAATCCTTTGGAAGATGATCAAGGACGAACTGATTCTTCCTTTCGTTGACTTGAAGTCTGAGTATTATGACTTGGGTTTGCCTTATCGCGACCAGACCAATGACCAGGTAACCATTGACTCTGCTGAGGCTGCCAAGAAATATGGTGTAGCAGTGAAGTGTGCTACCATTACCCCTAATGCCCAGCGTATGGACGAGTATAAGCTCCACAAAATGTGGAAAAGTCCTAACGGAACAATCCGTAGCATCATGGACGGTACCGTGTTCCGTGCTCCTATTACCATTCCTAGCATTCACCCATGTGTGAAGAACTGGGAGAAGCCTATCACTATCGCCCGTCATGCTTATGGAGATGTATACAAGAGCGTGGAGATTCGTGCCGATGAACCGGGAGTAGCTAAACTCGTGTTCGAGGGTAAGAGTGGCAAGAAGCAGGAGGTTGAAATCCATAACTTCGATGGCGCTGGCGTTATTCAGGGTATGCACAATACCGACAAGAGTATCCGCAGCTTTGCTCACAGCTGCTTCAAGTTTGCCATCGATACCAAGCAGGACCTCTGGTTCGCTACCAAGGATACCATCTCCAAGACTTACGATGCTCAGTTCCGTAAGATTTTTGAGGAAGTATACGAGAGCGACTACAAGGAGAAGTTTGCAGAGCTTGGCATCGAGTACTTCTATACATTGATTGATGATGCCGTGGCTCGTGTGATTCGTAGCAAGGGTGGTTTCATCTGGGCTTGCAAGAACTATGATGGTGATGTGATGAGCGATATGCTCAGTACCGCATTCGGTTCTCTGGCAATGATGACTTCTGTCTTGGTTTCTCCTGATGGAAAATATGAATATGAGGCAGCACATGGTACAGTAACACGTCACTACTATCGCTACTTGAAAGGTGAGGATACATCTACCAACCCAATGGCAACCATCTTTGCATGGAGCGGTGCATTGAGAAAGCGTGGTGAACTGGATGGCATCAAGGAGTTGCAGGACTTTGGCGACCAGTTGGAGGCTGCTTGCTTCGATACTTTGAATGACGGTATCGCTACCAAAGACCTCGTCAACCTGATGGAGGGAGTTGAGGCTAAGGCCGTGAACTCTGCAGGTTTCATCGCTGCTATTCGTGAGCGTTTGGAGAAGAGATTGGGATAAGCCAAAAATCAGATAAACAAAGGAAAAGCCTTACCGGAGTTAATAGATGACACTGGGTAAGGCTTTTTTGATATAAAGAGCGGAAACTTTTACTTCTTACGCTTGGAAGAAAGAGCATCTGAGTAGTACTTGAAAAAGTCAACTTTCAAGATTTTACTGATATGGAACAGCATGCCCGTATCGATGGTAGTGCGATCGTATACCTTATATATATTGGTACGATGGCTATATATTGGTACGATGGCAACCAAGCTCGTTTGCCAACCATACAGATGTTTTACCCTGCCGTTGAAGTTCTTCCTTGATGAGTTTGCCTATGACCACAGTATTAACTTTATCGTTCATAATTCTTTGCTTATTAAAGATTTTGTATATTCTTGTCTAAATCCGGTTGCAAAATTACCAATATAGTATTAAAATAGCGAACAAACTTGTAGCGGATTTGGTTACATTGCGTTAAAGTGTGTCATAAAATTCTTTAAAATTGTAATAAAACTAGTCTTTTTTAAGCTGATTTGGTGAATGTAATTGAATTGTAATCGAATGTAATGCGTATTACAAAAGAAAAAGTGTAATTTTGCAGGCAGAATTTAAATGATAGGAATATGGAAGCAAATAAGAAGAAAATCCTGGTTGTTGATGATGAGCAGGACTTGTGTGAAATCTTGAAGTTCAATTTAGAGACAGAGGGGTATCAGGCAGATACTGCCAATTCGGGTGAGGAAGCTATATCGATGGATATTGCCTCTTATGATCTTTTATTGCTTGATGTGATGATGGGAGGAATGAGCGGATTTCAGCTGGCAAGACAGTTGAAGGAGAATCCGATGACAGCTCATGTGCCTATCATCTTCCTGACAGCCCGTGATACGGAGAATGATACTGTGACCGGATTCAATCTGGGTGCAGATGATTATATCTCCAAGCCTTTCTCTATCCGGGAGGTGATGGTGCGAGTGCGTGCTGTGCTGCGCCGTACAATGGAGCAGAGAGGTAACAGCAGCGAGCCTTCTCTGATTAACTATCAGGGTTTGCAGCTGAATCTGGACAAGAAGTCGGTGACTGTGGATGGAGAATGTGTGCCATTTACCAAGACAGAGTTTGAACTCTTGCGCCTTCTGCTGGAAGAGCGTGGTAAGGTGTTCTCTCGTCAGGAACTCATCGACCGTGTATGGCCAAAGGATGTGATGGTGCTCGACCGTACTGTAGATGTGAATATTACCCGTATGCGAAAGAAAATTGGTAAATTTTCCAAGTGTATCGTTACCCGTCTGGGATTTGGTTATTATTTTGATGCATAAACATATATCATCATGTTTAAACTGAATAATGTAGGTAAGAAGTTGTATTTCAGCGTACTGGCGGTGTTCCTTGTGTTCGCTGTCAGTTTTATTGTATTTCAGCAAACACGCGAGAAACAGTATAAGATTAGTACGTTGACTCTGAAACTTGCCAACTATAATGAACTGCTGGCAGAGGATTTGGAATTGTCCAAGACTGGTGGCATTCTCCTTTCTGACAGTGTGGAAGTGGTGGATAGCGTGCGTGTGGCAGAGGCAAAGTTGGAAGATTTTGTGCAGACGCATGAGAGTAAGGACCTTCGTGTAACTTTGGTCAAGAAGGATGGAACCGTAATCTTTGACAATATGAGTAAGGATTATCGCCACTTTGCCAATCATGCCCAGCGTGCGGAGATAGCACAGGCTTTGAAAGAGGGAATGGGTACGAGCGTAGAGCGACAGTCGAAAACGCTGAAGCAGGATTATTTCTATGTAGCGTCCTATTTCCCGAAGAGTCATCTTATCGTTCGTACAGCATTGCCATATAATGATGATTTGACCAAGTCGCTTCAGGCTGATCAGCATTATATCTGGTTTGCCTTGGCAGCCATCATCCTACTTACCCTGGTGCTATACCGTTTTACAAACAGATTGGCGAAGAATGTATCCAAACTCCGTATCTTTGCTTATAAGGCGGATCATAATGAGAGCCTGGAGGTGGAGGATTTGGCTAAATTCCCTAATGATGAGTTGGGTGAGATTGCCGAGCGAATCATCAAGATGTACAAGCGTATTCAGACAACGCGTAAGGAGCAGGATATCCTGAAGCGCCAGCTTACCCAGAATATCGCTCACGAACTCAAAACCCCTGTAGCCAGTATTCAGGGATATCTGGAAACCATTCTTGACAATCCGCATATCAATGAGGAAACGAAGGCCTTGTTCCTGCAGCGCTGTTATGCGCAGAGCGAGCGTCTTACCTCGCTGCTCCGTGATATCTCTACCTTGAACAGACTGGATGACGGTTCGGATATGATAGATTTTGAGGCGGTGGATATCACGATGATGGTGGCAGAAATCAATCGGGAGACGACTTTGGAAAGAGAAGGTCATCACATGACTTTCGATAATAAATTGCCTGAACGCATTGTGGTGAAGGGTAATCGGAGCCTGTTGTACAGTGTGTTCCGTAATCTTGTGGATAATGCCATTGCCTATGCCGGCGAGGGGACAACCATGATTCTGGAGGCTAGAGAGCAGGGCAATAAGTGGCATTTCATCTTCAGAGATAACGGACAGGGAGTGCCTCAGGAGCATCTTGCCCGTCTCTTTGAACGTTTTTATCGTGTTGATAAGGGAAGAAGCCGAAAGATGGGAGGTACCGGTTTAGGTCTGGCAATCGTGAAGAATGCCGTGTTGCTGCATGGAGGTACTATCAGGGTAAATAATTTGCCTGAAGGTGGACTGAAATTTGAGTTTACCATCAAGAAATAAAAAACTCAGAAGCCTCAAGTAGAAGAAATAAATCTTAAAAGTCGCAGGGAGTTTCGTCTTTGCGATTTTTTTTGTGTACCTTTGCATCTACTATTAACAATTATAAGAAAGATGAACCAATTTACAAAGATTATTGCAGCCCAGCTCAAATTGAGTGAACAGGCTGTCGAAAATACCTTGGCGCTGCTCGAAGAGGGTTGCACCATTCCTTTTATTTCCCGATACCGTAAGGAGAAGACGGGTAATATGGACGAGGTGAATATTGAAGCTATCGCTCAGGCTAATGAAAAGTTGAAGGAGATGGCGAAGCGCAAGGAAACCATTCTCAAGACAATAGAAGAACAGGGAAAGCTGACCGATGCACTCAAGGAGCGTATCGCAAACTGCTGGGATGCTACAGAATTGGAGGATATTTATCTGCCATATAAGCCAAAGCGCAGAACCCGTGCCCAGATAGCCCGTGAGGCAGGCTTGGAGCCATTGGCACAGTTGCTCCTGTTCCAGCGTGAGCGTAATCCGGAGCAGGCTGCAAGAAAGTTTGTGGGTGAAAAGGTGAAGGATGTGGAGGCTGCCTTGCAGGGCGCTAAAGACATTATTGCCGAGACTGTGAGCGAGAGCGAGGAGAGCAGAAATCAGATTCGTGGCGAGTTCCGTCGAGGTGCCATCATCACCTCAAAGGTTGTGGCAAAGAAAAAGGATGAAGAGGAGGCTCAGCGCTTCTCTGATTACTTTGATTTCTCTGAACCTTTAAAGAAATGTTCTTCTCATCGCTTGCTGGCGATGCGTCGTGGTGAAGCGGCTGGTTTCCTCCGTATCAGCATTTCGGCTGATGATGAGCAGTGTCAGGATAAACTGAAGCGTCATTATGTACATGGTTTCGGTGAATGCCAGACTTTGGTGAGTGAGGCTGTGGATGATGCTTTCAAGCGTCTGCTAAAGCCTAGTATTGAAACTGAGTTTGCTGCTCTCAGCAAGCAGAAGGCTGATGAGGAGGCTATTGTAGTATTCGCAGAAAACCTGCGACAGCTTTTGCTCGCTGCTCCTTTAGGACAGAAGCGTGTGATGGCAGTAGACCCTGGTTTCGCCAATGGCTGTAAAACCTGTTGTCTCGATGCGCAGGGTAATCTGATTCATCACGAAATCGTTTTCCCTCATCCTCCACGTAACAAGAAGAGCGAGGCTACTGCCGCCATCCAGCGTATGGTGAAGATGTATCAGGTAGAGGCAATGGCTGTGGGTAATGGTACGGCAAGTCGTGAAACCAGCGATTGGCTGCACGAAATAAGTTATCCACACCCTGTGGATATCTATGTGGTGAGCGAGGATGGTGCTTCTATCTATTCGGCTTCGAAGATTGCGAGAGATGAGTTCCCTGATGAAGATGTTACCGTTCGTGGTGCCGTGAGCATCGGGCGACGACTGATGGATCCGCTTGCCGAGCTGGTTAAGATTGACCCAAAGAGCATTGGTGTAGGTCAGTATCAGCATGATGTGGATCAGACACAGCTTAAGAAGAGTCTTGATACCGTGGTGATGAGTTGTGTGAATTCGGTAGGTGTAAATCTGAATACCGCATCCCAGCATCTCCTTACCTATGTGAGTGGATTGGGACCTACTCTTGCCAAGAATATCGTTGAATATCGTCGCGAGAATGGAGCTTTCGCTTCCCGTGCTCAGTTGAAGAAGGTGCCTCGGCTGGGTCCATCTGCCTTCGAACAGTGTGCCGGTTTCCTCCGTATTCCTGGTGCCAAGAATCCGTTGGATAATAGTGCCGTGCATCCTGAGCGTTATGCGCTGGTAGAGCAGATGGCAAAGGATCAGGGTGTTACCGTGAAGCAATTGGTTGAAGATAAATCTCTACAGAAGAAGATTGATATCAAGAAATATGTAACTGCTGAGGTAGGTATGCCTACTTTGACGGATATCATGACCGAGCTTGACAAACCGGGCTTGGATCCTCGTGGTGAGGTGGAGAAGTTTGAGTTTGAAGCAAGTATCAAGTCCATTGAAGATTTGCAGGTAGGCATGGTGGTGCCAGGCATCGTCACCAATATCACCAAGTTTGGTGCCTTTGTTGATATAGGTGTCCACAACGACGGTCTGGTTCATGTTTCCCAAATGTCTAATCGCTACATCAATGATCCAAGTGAGGTGGTAAAGCTTCATGAGCATGTGATGGTGCGTGTGGCAGAAGTAGATTTGAAGCGCAAGCGCATCGCCCTTTCCATGAAGGGAGTAAAGTAAAAAAGAATATTCAGAATGAATCAGAATCAAGATTATAATGGTGATGCTCTCCTATTGGGGAGCATCACCAGAGATTGCATAGAGTCGGCATATTGCTTTATTCATCAGAAGCTTAGAGTCTTTGAGTTTTCAACCAATCCTACCCAGAGGGATGATATAGAGTATGCCATCGCACAATATGTGGAGGGCATGAATCCTCAGCTTTACCAGTTCCTTTCGCAGGGCAGAAAAGAATTCCTTCTAGACCATGTGAATTTCGAAAAAGACATGCGTGAGGCACAGGAGAAATTAGAGGGGATGATGTAGGCATCTGTTCTCCATTTGGGGAATATTCTGTAAAAAGTAGCAAAAAGACGGGTAAATTTATAAACGAAAAATGCTAAATAGTTAGATAGTAACTACTTAGCATTTTTAAGGGTGCGCCTGATAGGACTCGAACCTACACGGCCTGAACCACTAGATCCTAAGTCTAGCGCGTCTACCAATTTCGCCACAAGCGCATTCGTGAGTGCAAAGATACAACAAAAAAATGAATTAAAAGAAGAAATGAGCAGAAAAAAGCGGTTTTGTTCGTTTTTTACAAGAAATAATGGTACTTTTGCAGGCAAACTAAAAATAATCATGATGAAAAAAATGAATTTGTTATTGATGGCAACAATGCTGAGCGCTGCTGCCTTCGCTGGTAATGGAAAGACTTCTACCACGCTTCCTGTCGAGGGAGAGGTGGTGAAGGCATCTCATCCCATGATTCAATACATGGGACGTGTGAGCTTCGTGAAGAATCCGGATGTGGCTAGCTTCAATTTCCCAGGTACTACCATTGAGGCAAACTTCCAGGGGTCTTCCTTGAAGATGATGTGCCGTCCGATGACGGGATATTTCATGGCACAAGTTGATGGCAGTGAACCTTTTAAGGTAGGATTCAATGCAGAACGTGATTCGGTGGTTACGCTGGCTACAGCCTTGCCAAAGGGTGTGCATCATGTGAAGGTGATGTATGTGATAGAGGGATTGTTCCGCAACCCAGAGTTCCGTGGATTCGTGTTGGATAAGGGTTGTAAACTCGTTGAGGCTCCAGCTTTGTCTGAGCGAAAGATAGAGTTCATCGGTAATTCTATCACTTGCGGATATGGTGTAGAGAGCATCGAGATGAGCGATCCTTTTGAGGATGAGACGGAGAACCATTGGCTGACTTATGCCAATATCGTAAGCGATAGCCTGAAGGCGCAGCATACTTCGATCTCCCGCAGTGGTATCGGTGTATATCGCAACTATGATGGTCCTAAGACGGGTTCTGCAGAGAATATGCCTTGGCAGTATGAATATACCTTATTTAATAAGCATGATGAGAAATGGGATTTTGCCAAGTATCAGCCACAACTGGTTTGCATCAACCTAGGTACCAATGACCTTTCTACGGATAATTATGATATTCAGCTTTATGAGAAGAATTACCGCATGTTCCTTACTACCGTGAGAAGTAAATATCCTGATGCCAAGATTGTGCTCCTGACAGGACCTATGCTCGGGAAGAAGGAGAGTAGCGAGCAGAGAGCTGCCCTTGACAGAATCTGCGCAGATGCCAACAAGAGCGGTTTCACTTTGGTGAATAAGACGGTAGTGGATAAAAAAGGCAAGATAAAGAAGGCGAAGAAGCTGGGGGATAAGGAGATTTATCGCTTCGACTTCTCTTTTCAGAAAGGCGACTTGGGATATGGTGCCAGCTGGCATCCTAGCAAGTTGCAGCATCAAAAGATGGCAAAGGAATTGTTGCCATTCCTAAAGAATTTGATGAACTGGTAAGAAGGAAAATAACAGATAAAATTAAGTAGTAACAATGAACGCAAAGAATCTATTATTGTGGGCATCTCTTGCTTTTGCGATGCCTATGACGGCCCAGACTCCTCAGGAGGATTTTAAGAGAGACATTACGCTCTCAGGTAGTAACTATGTGGCTTATCGCGGACCTCAGAAGCAGTTGACTCCTGCTCCTAAAGGATACAAACCTTTCTATCTGAGCCACTATGGCCGTCATGGCTCCCGATTCATGATTGGCAAAATGGCGTATGATGTGCCTTATTTCTCTCTGTTGAAGGCGAAGCAGGAGGGTAAATTGACCGCCAAAGGTGAGGAGACATTAGCAAAGGTGAAGATGATTCGTGAAGAGGCGAAGGGACGCGATGGCGAGTTGACTCCACTTGGTGCTTTGCAGCATCAGGGGATTACCCGAAGAATGATGGAGCGATTCCCTGAGATTTTTGCCGGTAATGCGAATATTGAGGCTCGAAGCACATTGGTTATCCGATGCATCCTTTCGATGGAAAACGGTTTGCATCAGATGCTTCGCATGAATCCGAAACTCCATATCTTCCATGATGCCAGCGATCACGACATGTATTACATGAACCAGGGCGATAGATATCTGGATAGCTTGAAGCATAGTGTGGGAAGAAGAGTGGTAAGAGAGGATTTTGCCCGAAAGCATGCCTGCTATAGCCGTGTGATGCAGGAGCTTTTCAACGACCCTGTTTGGGTGAAGCAGAATATCGACCAAAGTGATCTTAACTGGCGTCTCTATGAGATGGCAAGCTCTATTCAGGGTACAGAGTTGAGAGGTAAGGTATCTCTCTATGATCTCTTTACAGAGGAGGAGCTTTATCAGAATTGGTTGCAGAGCAATTTAGGATGGCAGGTATCTTATGGCAATTCGCCTTATACGGGCAATGTTCAGCCATTCTCTCAGCGTAATCTTCTCATGGATATCATCGAGAAGGCTGATAGCTGTATTGCTCTTCAGCATCCGGGTGCAACCTTGAGATATGGTCATGATACGATGGTCACTCCGCTCACTTGTCTTCTGAACCTGAACGGATATGGCGAGGAGGTCAAGGATCCGGAGAAGGTGGCTACCCAGTGGTTTGATTATAAGATTACTCCGATGGCTACTAACCTTCAGTTTGTGTTCTATCGCAACAAGGCGAACGATGTGCTGGTGAAGGTTTTGCTTTGCGAGGATGAGGCAACACTTCCTATCAAGAGCGATATAGCACCTTATTATCACTGGAGTGATTTCAAGGCTTATTGCCTGGGGAAGCTGAAGGAATATAAGAAGTAAAAGGCGCTTTCTTTGCTGCAGCGTATATATCATATATAAAGAAAAAAGGGGAACTTAAGGCAATTGATGCTTTAAGCTCCCTTTTTTTATACATCGAAATCCTTTACGGGAATTCTTTTGAGTCTCTATTGCTTTGATAACCAATCTTTGTCTTTTTTTTCTTCTTCGAAGTCCTTTTCGGAGAAGAGGTTGGTTTGACCAGTTAACTCATCAATAACCTGCTGTTCGCTTTTGCCAGCATCAGGGTCGAGATTTTCTTCTGAGACTTCTGAAGAGGAAGATGCATTAGAGTCATCATTCGATGAATCATCATCGGAATCATCATCGGCTGGTGATGGCTCCGGGAATCTTGTCGGCTCCAGTTCTTCTATGCTCTCCAGCTTGAATGTCGTCAGGCGCTTACCCTTTGCCTTGAAGCTCTTCTGGGCGATGAATTGCTCGGCATCGATTTCCTCGGCAGGACGAATGGCGTCCACACCGCCATAGGTGACCTTGATACGAGGGAATGGGGTATCGGTGAGGAGGATGAGCTTGCAGTTAGGGTTCTCACCCATGAAATTCTGATGGCGCTTGGTGGCATCCATCGTAAATCGCTTGATGTATGGATAACCCTGATTGTCGGCATCATAGAGGATGGCCGTCCATATCTTGTGCTCATCCCATTTCTCCAATCTCAGGATGTTGTCCTCGTAATGGTTGTTCACATCAAAGTTGGAGATGTAGAATTCGCCATTGTCTAATGCTACAAGGATTGAGTCATCATCGTTGAATTCTCCCAGGAATCTGCCGTTCTCATCATAATTGATGCGGTTTACATCAGGGTCGAACCATACCTTCCTTCCTCCCAGGGTGCTGTGTCCGTGGCTCTTCAATCCGATGCGGCGGATGGTGCGCTTGGTGAGCAGGTTGCCCTTGGCAGCACGTCCCTTGATGAGGATTTCAGAGAAATCTTTCTCCAGGAAGATGCTTTGGCGTTTCTTGCTCAGATCCGGTTCCATCGTTACCTTGATGATTTCTGCCTCACCATTAGGGTTGGCGGTGAAGTAGATGATTCGGCTTCCCGGAGTTCCCTGCGTGATGTCGTAGAGCTTGTCGCGCGTCATAGCGGTTACGTTGAATCGCTTGATGAAGTAGTCGCCCTGCTTGCCATCACGATATACGCAGTTGTAGATGGTTCGCTTGTCGTTCTTCTTGAACACCTGAACGTGGAGGATGTTCTTACCCACGAATATCTTGTCGGCAACCTTGGTTACCTTGAATTTTCCATCCTTGTAGAAGATGATGATGTCATCGAGGTCAGAGCAGTTGCATACGAATTCATCCTTCTTCAATCCTGTACCAACGAAGCCTTCCTGTCGGTTGATGTAGAGCTTCTGGTTGGCTTCCACCACCTTGGTTACCTCTATGGTATCGAAGTTTCTGATTTCGGTTTTTCTTGGATGCATCTTTCCGTACTTGCCCTTGAGATATTCAAACCAGTTGATGGTAACATCGGTCATGTGGGCGAGGTCGTTTTCGATTTCTGCCAATTCTGCCTTGATTTTCATCAGGAGTTCATCAGCCTTATCCTTGTTGTATTTCAGGATGCGCTGCATTTTGATTTCCAGGAGCTTGAGGATGTCTTCCCTTGTGATGTCACGGTGGAAGGAGTATTCCACATTTCCCTTGCCATCAACCTCTGCAGTGAAGATCTGGTCCTTGAAAGGCTCCAGTTTGGAATCGATGAATGCCACTACCTCATCCTGACTCTTGCTCTGCTCGAATTTGCGCTCCTTGTAGATGCGTTCCTCGATGAAGATGCGTTCAAGCGAAGAGAAGAAGAGCTGCTCTTCCAGCTCGCCCTTACGTATCATCAATTCGCGGCGGAGCAATCCCATTGTGCGGTCAACGCTATGTCTGAGCACATCGCTCACGGTGAGGAACTTTGGTTTGTTGTCCTCTATGACGCAGCAGTTGGGCGAAATGTTGATTTCGCAATCGCTGAAGGCATAGAGTGCATCCATCGTCTTATCCGAAGAAGTACCAGGAGTAAGATGTACGAGAATTTCTACATTCGCCGATGTGACGTCTTCTATCTTACGAGCCTTGATTTTTCCCTTTTCTACTGCCTTGGTAATGCTTTCGATGAGGCTTACCGTGGTTTTGCTGTATGGTATCTCGCTGATGACGAGCGTCTTGTTGTCGAGTTTGTCAATCTTGGCTCTTACCTTCAGAACACCACCTCTCTGCCCATCGTTGTATTTGCTTACGTCGATGGCACCACCAGTAGGGAAATCGGGGTAGATACTGAAAGGTTCTCCCTTGAGATAGTGGATGGCTGCATCGCAAAGGTCGTTGAAGTTATGCGGCAATACCTTGCTGCTCAATCCCACGGCGATACCCTCGGCACCTTGTGCCAAAAGCAGTGGAAATTTGGCTGGCAGGGTGATAGGTTCTTTGTTTCTTCCGTCGTAGGAGAGTTGCCAATCGGTAGTTTTAGGGTTGAATACTACATCCAGGGCGAATTTAGAGAGTCGTGCCTCGATGTATCGGGGAGCGGCTGCACGGTCGCCCGTGAGGATATTACCCCAGTTACCCTGTGTGTCGATGAGCAGGTCTTTCTGTCCCATTTGTACGAGGGCATCTCCGATAGATGCATCTCCGTGAGGGTGGAACTGCATCGTATGTCCCACGATGTTAGCCACCTTGTTGTATCTTCCGTCATCCATGCGCTTCATGGAGTGGAGGATGCGTCGCTGTACGGGTTTCAATCCGTCTTCGATATGGGGTACGGCTCGCTCCAGAATCACGTACGATGCATAGTCGAGGAACCAGTTCTGATACATTCCGCTGAGGTGATGTACGGCAGAAGCATCAAAACGGTTCACCGGTTTGTAATCGGAGTGTTCTTGAGGCGTATTTTCCTCATTTATCTCGTTTTTATCTTTAATTTCGTCGCTCATATGTAGCTTTTAATACTTATTTTATTAATTTATGGCAAAAATACAACATTTTTTCGAGAAAAAAGAGTATCTTTGCCGAAAATTTGAAAAAAATAAGATTTAATCATGGCACAGGAAGATGTTTTTAAGAAAATTGTAAGCCATTGCAAGGAATATGGCTTCGTGTTCCCAAGTAGTGAAATTTATGATGGCTTGGCTGCCGTTTATGACTATGGTCAGAATGGTGTTGAGCTCAAAAACAATATCAAGCAGTATTGGTGGCAGAGTATGGTATTGTTGCACGAGAACATTGTTGGTCTCGATGCAGCTATCTTCATGCACCCTACAGTATGGAAGGCATCTGGACACGTTGATGCTTTCAATGACCCATTGATTGATAACCGCGATTCAAAGAAGCGTTATCGTGCCGATGTGCTCATCGAGGATCACATGGCTAAGTATGAGGAGAAGATTGCCAAGGAGATTGCCAAGGCTAAGAAGCGTTTCGGCGATAGCTTTGATGAGGCTCAGTTCCGTGCAACTAATCCTCGCGTTCTGGAGAACCAGAAGAAGTTTGATGACCTCCATGCCCGCTATACTGAGGCTATGCAGGGTCCAAACCTGGAGATGCTGAAGCAGATTATCGAGGACGAGGGTATCGTTTGCCCTATCAGCGGTACCAAGAACTGGACAGACGTTCGCCAGTTCAACCTGATGTTCTCTACCCAGATGGGTGCTGCCAGCGATGCTACAAGCAAGGTATATCTCCGTCCTGAGACTGCTCAGGGTATCTTCGTAGATTACTTGAGCGTTCAGAAGACCGGTCGTATGAAGTTGCCATTCGGTATCTGTCAGATTGGTAAGGCTTTCCGTAACGAGGTTGTTGCCCGTCAGTTCGTATTCCGTATGCGTGAGTTCGAGCAGATGGAGATGCAGTTCTTCTGCCAGCCTGGTACTGAGATGAAGTGGTTTGAATATTGGAAGAAGGTTCGTCTGGCTTGGCACGAGGCTCTCGGTATGGGTAATGAGAACTACCGTTACCACGACCACGAGAAGCTGGCTCACTATGCCAACGCAGCTACCGACATCGAGTTCAAGATGCCATTCGGTTTCAAGGAGGTAGAGGGTATCCACAGCCGTACCAATTTCGACCTTTCTCAGCACGAGAAGTACAGCGGCCGTTCTATCAAGTACTTCGATCCAGAGAAGAACGAGAGCTATGTACCTTACGATGTAGAGACATCTATCGGTGTAGACCGTATGTTCCTCAGCGTAATGTGCCACTCTTACTGCGAGGAGAAGCTGGAGAATGGTGAGACACGTGTTGTTTTGCGTTTGCCAGAGGCTTTGGCACCTGTTAAGTGTGCTGTGTTCCCATTGGATAAGAAGTATGGTTTGCCAGAGTTGGCTCACGAAATCGTTGACGAACTGAAGTTCCACTTCAATACTCACTATGGCGATCCTAAGGATTCTATCGGTAAGCGTTATCGCCGTCAGGATGCTATCGGTACTCCATTCTGTATTACCGTTGACCACGAGACTCCAAATGATCATAAGGTAACTCTCCGTTATCGTGATACCATGGAGCAGGAGCGTGTTGCAATCTCTGATCTCCGCAGCATCATCGAGGAACGCGTAAGTATTACTAGCGTATTAAAGAAACTTGGTAATGAAATTAAGAATTTCTAAATATCTCTTCTTGCTCATGATGGCAGTATTCGCCCTGTCATCATGCAGCGAGGATGATAACACCGTAGATGAGTATGCAAACTGGCAGGAGCGTAACGAGAAGGCTTTTGCCGATACTTTGGCGTATGCCCGTCAGCAGATAGCCAACGGCAGCGATGAATGGAAGGTGATACTCAACTGGTCGTTGCAAAACCAGACGCCTAACAAGGATGCCAACGGTAATACAGTTTCTCTTACTTACAAGGATGTTGATTATATCGTTGTTCATGTTCTGGATAAGGGCAAGGGTAGCGGCTGTCCGATGTATACCGATTCAGTGAAGGTGAGCTATCGTGGTAGAATGCTGGGTACAGATACTTATCCTGCTGGTTATGTATTTGATAAGACCTTTGATGGCACATACGATAAGACGACTGCTCAGGTTGCAACTTATGCGGTAAATGGCCTTGTGGATGGTTTTACCACTGCATTGCTCAATATGCATATAGGCGACCGCTGGATGGTTTACATGCCATATCAGTTGGCTTATGGCACAACCCAGAGTTCGAGTAGCACAATTCCTGCCTATTCAATGCTTCGCTTTGAGATAGTATTGGACAGCTACTACCGCATTGGTCAGGTAGTACCTGGTTCGAGAGCAGTAGAAGCAGGCAAGAAGCAGGGTACTTGGATTACTGAGTAAGGATTTTATAAATTACACCTTATTTATATATAGGGCTCATATCTATTATATATGGGAGTTCATACCTTAATTATTTATATAGGGAAATAAAGAGGAGCGTTCCTGAGATTGCATGATATGGCATTCTCAGGAACGTTTCTTTTTTGTGTTAATAGACCTTTCTGATGTGTTAACAAGTGTTTGTGCTCGCACACAAATCTTTGATTTACGTCAAAAAATGTTGGATTCATGCATTTTTTATGGGAAAAAGTATTGCAGTTTCAAAAAATAGTTGTACCTTTGCATCAGAAAAAATAAGTTTTAGGTTTTTAGTTAGGTAATAGATTTTATAGGTTTAGTTTTTAGGTTTAAGGTTGTTAGTTTTTTTATATTAGGTGTTAGTTAAGGTAAAGAAAGATTGTTTATTCAAGGACGACAGGTATTTAGTTTGTTAGGTAAAATAGGTTGTTTATTCTAGGTTAATGACAGTACTGTCCCGCTTCGGTGGGAGATAAGTTTTGGGAAAAACAAAGGTACGAAACATGTATTAAAAAAAATAAAAATGGCGATTCCTTTTTGGAGTCGCCTTTTTTGCGTTTAAATTATAAATAGGTTACGTTTAAATCATAAATTGATAGATTTTACGTTTTACTCATAAATAGATTGTGTAAATTCATAAATAGAAGAAAAAATGCTATTCAAGAATAAGACAGATTATCTGATGGAGTCTATCCGCTTAGGGCGCCCGATGACAGGCGGTGAGAAGCTGAATCTCATCGCTGGTTTGAGTGTACCCTCCATGCTTGCACAGATTTCTACCGTGCTGATGTTCTTTATTGATGCTTCGATGGTGGGGCATCTAGGCGCTGAGGCTTCGGCAAGTATAGGAATTATCGAGTCAACAACCTGGTTGATAGGTAGCTTGCTGAGTGCAGCAGCCACCGGTTTCTCGGTGCAGGTAGCTCATTTCATTGGTGCCAACGACCTGGTGAAGGCTCGCCAGGTATATCGTCATGCCCTGATATGTGGAGTGGCTTTCAGCCTCTTCGTTACGCTTATCGGTGTAGGCATTCATTCCCATCTGCCTTATTGGCTGGGTGGAGGTGAGGACATTGCTCCCAATTCCTCTCGCTATTTCCTGATTTACAGTCTAGTATTGCCGTTTGTGTTCCTGTATCATATTTCCGAGATGATGCTCAAGTCGGCAGGCAATATGCATACGCCCAGCATCATGGCTGTATTGATATGCCTGTGTGACGTGGCTTTCAATTATCTCTTCATTTATATTATGAAGATGGGTGTGGTGGGAGCAGCGATGGGTACGGCTTTGGCGTATATCAGCATCTCTTTGCCCAATCTCTATCTTTCGGCATTCAGAAACCGTCTGCTCAATTTCCGTCAGGATAGGGTACCGTTCAGATGGGTAGAGGAATATGTAAGGCACGCCTGCAAGATAAGTATCCCGATAGCCATACAGAATATCCTGATGAGCGGTGCGCAGATAGTGAGCACCATGATTGTGGCACCATTGGGCAATATTGCCATTGCTGCCCATTCGTTTGCCATCACTGCTGAGAGCCTTTGTTATATGCCGGGTTACGGTATCGGCGACGCTGCATCTACGCTTGTGGGGCAGACGCATGGTGCCGGACGCGTGGATCTCTGCAAGAATTTTGCTTATATGACGGTAGGATTGGGCATGGGAGTGATGGCATTGATGGGCGTAGTGATGTATGTCTTTGCGCCGGAGATGATAGGGGTGCTGTCACCGGTGGAGAGTATTCGGGAACTGGGTACAGTCTGTCTCCGCATCGAGGCATTTGCAGAGCCGTTCTTTGCTGCTAGTATCGTGACCTATAGCGTTTGTGTGGGTGCTGGCGATACGATGAAGCCTGCTGCCATCAACTTGAGCACGATGTGGCTGGTGCGCCTTACCCTGGCTTACGGGCTTTCGAAGAGCTATGGCTTGGAGGGAGTTTGGATAGCCATGGCTACGGAGCTTACTTTCCGTGGCATCCTCTTTCTTATCCGCCTCTTCCGTGGCTCATGGATGAAGAGCTTTCAATGTTAGTTTTATGTTAAGATTGCAGGCTTTTGGAAAGATAATCTTCCAAATGCTTGCAAATCTTTTAATTTTTATGTAATTTTGCAGCAGAAATAGCTAATAATTACATATTTATTAATAAACAGAGAAGAATGAGATTAAGAAAAATTTTCGCAGCAGCACTGTTGCTGCTCTCTGTGGGAACAGCGATGGCGCAGCAGATGCCACCTATCCCAGTGGATAAGAATGTGAAGATTGGTCATCTTGACAATGGATTGACCTATTACATTCGCCACAACAGTTATCCTGAGCATGTAGCCAGCTTCTATATCGCCCAGAAAGTAGGTTCCATTAATGAGAACGATGACCAGCGCGGTTTGGCTCACCTCCTTGAGCACCTTGCCTTCAATGGTACTGAGCACTTCAAGGACAATGCCCTCCAGAACTATCTGCAGAGCATCGGTGTGGAGTATGGCCGTAATCTGAACGCTTATACCAGTGTTGACAAGACCGTTTATTACTTCACCGATGTGCCTACTGCCCGTGTTTCTGCCGTAGATTCATGTATGCTCATCCTGAAGGATTGGAGCAATGGCATCTCGCTTACCACCAAGGCCATCGAGGATGAACGCGATGTGGTTCACAACGAGTATCGCATGCGTATGGTAGGTCAGCAGCTCATGTTGGAGCGTGCTCTCCCTAAACTCTATCAAGGCGAGAAGTATGGCTATCGTCTGCCTATCGGTTTGATGAGCGTTATCGACGGATGTAAGCCAGAAACACTCCGTGCTTACTATCGTAAGTGGTATCGCCCGGATAATCAGGCTATTATCGTTGTTGGTGATGTAGACGTTAACCATATTGAGGGTAAGATCAAGGAGCTTTTCTCAGGCATTAAGGTGCCTAAGGATGCTGCTAAGGTGATTCCTGTTCCTGTAGCTGATAACGATACAGCCATCTACGTAGTGGATAAGAACAAGGAGCAGCAGTATGACATCATCAACATCATGATGAAGAACGAGACAACTCCTGATTCATTGAAAGGTACTTTGCCATATCTGCTTGAGGGTTACTTGAAGAATGTGGCAACCTCTATGCTCAATGCTCGTTTTTCTGAGATGGCCCGTGAGGCAGATTGCCCATTCCTGCAGGGAGGTAGTGATATTGGCAACTATCTGGTTTCCAGTACAAAGGATGCTTTCTCAGTGGTAGGCGTGGCTAAGCCGGGCAAGGTGAAGGAGGCATATGCTGCCTTGATGCGCGAAGCTAAGCGCGTGCATGATTTCGGCTTTACGGCTTCTGAATATCAGCGTGCCAAGGACGAATTCATGAGTCATGTTGACAAGACTTACGAGAACCGCGCCAAGATGAAGAATGAGCAGTTTACCACTCAGTATGTTGACCATTTCATCTCTAACGAGCCAATTCCTTCTGTAGAGGATGAAACTCAGATCTATAAGATGGTCGTGCCACGCCTTTCTGTAGATGTGGTTAACAGTGCCGTGAAGCAGTTGATCTGTACTACCGATACCAACCTTGTAAGCATGGTGTTCATGCACGAGGCAGAGGGTGCCGTTTATCCTACCGAACAGGAACTTGCCGACATCGTGAAGCAGGTGCGCAGCGAGAAGCTTGAAGCTTATGTGGACAATGTGAAGCAGGAGCCGCTGATGGCTCAGGCACCTAAGGCAGGCAAAATCAAGAAGACTGAGGAGAACAAGCAGTTGGGCTTCAAGAAACTTACCCTCTCCAACGGAGCCAAAGTAATTATCAAGAAGACAGACTTTAAGGACGATGAGATTCAGTTTGCTGCTTCTGCCAACATCGGTTATGCAGCTTATCAGAATGACCCTATCAATGCGCAGAATGCCAGTGCCGTATGGGGATTGAGCGGTTTGGGCGAATTCTCTAGCAATGATTTGGAGAAGGCACTTGCTGGCAAGCAATGTGGTGTAGATTTCTCTTTCTCTACCTTCCGTCACGGTTTGAGCGGTACTACCACTCCTAAGGATCTTGAGACGATGATGCAGCTGGTTTATCTCAATATGACCAATGTTACTAAGGATCAGAAGGCATTCGACAACATGAAGAATACCTATGCTACTGTTCTTGCTACCAAGAGCAACAACCCTAGTCTGGTATATCAGGACTCAGTACAGAGCACCCTTTACCTGGGTAGCAAACTGGCTCGTATTCCTGAGGCTTCCGACATCCAGAGCATCGATTATGATGCCTGTCTTGAAATGTGGCATCAGCTCTACAGTAATGCCAAGGATTTCACTTTCTACTTTGTAGGCAACTATGATGAGAAGGTGCTCCTCCCACTCATCGAGCAGTATATTGCATCTCTTCCTAACCAGGGCATGAAGATCAAGATCAAGAACCAGCCAATGCCTTGTGCTACAGGCAAGGTGAGCAATGTATTCACTAAGGCTATGGAGAATCCTCAGAGCCAGGCTCGCGAGATGTGGTTTGCCAAGATGCCTTATACCCAGAAGAGCAGTGTGCTGGCAGATATGGCAGCACGCCTCCTGGAGATGAAGTATCTGCACAGCATCCGCGAGGAGTTGAGCGCAGCTTATTCAGCAGGTGCCAACTATGGTGTCTTCTTCGATGCAGACAACAAGGTGCAGGTTACCATCAACGGTATGGCTCAGCTGAATCCGGAGAAGGCAGATGTTGCCATCCCATGCTTCTTCAAGGGTATGGACGAGGTGATTGCCAAGGTTGATGCTGACGATTTGCAGAAAGTAAAGGAGATTCTCTTGAAGCAGGCTGGCGTGGATGAGAAGACCAACGGTTACTGGATTCAGACCTTGGGTATGTTCGACCTTCACAAGGTTGATGATTACAGCAACTATAAGAATCTCGTGAAGTCAATCGATGGCGCTCAGATTTCCGACTTCCTCAAGAATGTTATCTTGAAGAGTGGCAATCATGTAGAGGTTATCATGAAGGGCGAGAAGAACAAGTAATTCTGATTTGGATACCTGGATATTAGATAGAAAATGAAAAAATCCCGTTGTACGTACCATGCAAGATGGACGACAACGGGATTTTAACTTTTGTTTTTCCCAAAAATTTCAGTTCCTCTTAAAATTTAAGAGTCGTTCTGAAAAATCTCTCTCATTTTCAGTTTTCGGGGTTCTGTTTCCCTAAATCATTCTTTCTCCTTGTTGGGAAAAATAGATTCAGCAGAATCTCTCAACCGAATGTCATTCTGAAAATAATCTCTTTCTAAGAAGAATCTTGTCTCTTGTTCGCTAAAAATCAAAAGACTTAATCTCTTCTTCTTGCCTTAGAGGCAAGCGCCTCGCGGCGTTCATTAAGAATCTGCTGGCATCTGTCGATTGCCTGATTCTGATTCTCTGAATTTACCTTAATTAAATCATTCATAACCTATTGTGATTTGTTTAAACGTTGCAAAGATAGGATATTCTGTTCATTTTCGGGGACACTTTTTGATAAAATATGTCTATTTTTCGTTCTTTTTTGATTTATGTCAAAAAAATGTGCAATCGTTAACACAAAATCGTCACATTTCGTTCGTTTTATGCAACATTTATGCAACAAATTAAACCTTTTCTCCTGTTTTTCATCTATTATAATAGTTTTTCCTCATTTATGATGGGAAATATGAAAGTGAAGAAAGCGAATGATATAAGAGAATTAGATTTAAACAAATAAATAGAAAGTAAAAATGAAAAAGGTATTTCTTTTCGCTGCCCTTGTGCTTGCATGCACAGCTGGCAGCAATGCTAGCGCTATGAACGAAGCTGCGCTGAATGCTTCCAATTCTGAGTTGATGCCGGTTAAGAAGTCAACTAAGAAGACTACTAAGAAGTCAACTAAGAAGACTACTAAAAAAACTTCTTCCAAGAAGACGACAGCTAAGAAATCTACTGCTTCTGCGTCTACAGCATCTGCAGCTCCTACTACTACTACTTCTTCTTCTTCTGCTGCTGCAGCAGCAACCAATACTACCGCTAATAATACTTCTGCTACCGTCAATTCGGCAGCAACCGTAGCAGGCGTATTGGGCGCTATCCTGGGTGGTAGCAATGCTGGTAATGGCAGCAACTCAAGCAGTAATGCAGGAAGTATAATCAACGGAATCCTGAACAATGTAATCGGTTCGGGTACATTTAAGCAGGCAGATCTCTGCCATACCTGGAAGTACAGCAAGCCAGGGTGCGCCTTCACCTCAGAGAACCTGCTGGCTAAGGCGGGTGGCGAGATTGCTGCCAGCAAGGTTGAGAATAAGCTGGAAGGTTATTACAAGAAGTTTGGATTCAGCAGTTCCAATACCTACTTCACCTTTAATACCGATGGTACTTTCTCTGCCAAGATTGACGGCAAGGCATGGAATGGCACCTATACCTTTGATGAGAAGACTCATGCCATCCAGCTGAAGGGCCTTCTGCTGAGTGCTTCGGGCTATGCCACCAAGACAACCAATGGCATCAGTCTTCTCTTCGACCAGAAGAAGCTGCTCAATCTCATCAAGACCCTCAGTGCCTTCAAGGGCAGTTCTACATTGAGCGCCGTAGGCAGTATCGCCAACAATTATGATGGTATGCAAGTAGGTTTCGAGATGACAAAGTAATATAATCTTTATTTAAAAAACAATAAAGCCGTCCTCTTCTAATGATATGAGGGCGGCTTTTTATTTCGTGTTTTATATCTTGGCTTATCGCTTTTGCGGTTTAATATATTTCCTATTTCACCTCAATAAGGAGCGGATTCTTCAATGCATCCAGATAATCCTTGATGCGGATTTGCCATTCGGCATAGCTTCTTACATCATATTTGCTCCATGCTGCACCGAAGTAGTAGCTGTATTTCTCCCCATTCTTCAAGCCACGCTTCAAGCCGAGGGCATGACCGGTGGCTCCATCGTGTTTCTTGTCGAAGAGCTGATAGTAGGTATGGTCGATGCCTTCCGGAAAGAGAACTCCCACATATACTTGAGAATTGTTCACCTCGATATTGTCCGTAGGGTCAGCATAGCTTACGTAATCCTTGGCGAAGGTCTTGCTCTCGGTATCCTCCTCGTGGATAGGGAAACCGGTGGCGAAATCGGTAGGAGTGGTCAAGCCGTCGTACCATACGGTCATCTTGTTGAAGTTGCTGCCCTTGTCGAGCGAGATGATGCGGTGCTCCACCACGTTCTTCATATCGCCCACGGTAGATGGGTTGTAAGTCAGTTCTACGGTGAAGCGGAGCGGACCGTTATCCAGAATCTTGTAATCCTTGTAGCAGTAAGGCAAAATCTGATTCTTGCCCAACATTAGGCTTGGTGCACCAAGGCCCAATGTGGCTCCCACACGGTAGGGATCCAATCCGTTGCCATGGTCAAGATGGAAGGATGTGAGGATATCCATTTCGCGCGATTCTGCCTGCAGAGCCTTGATTTGCTTGGCAAGAGCAGCAGCCTTTGCTGTGTTCTTCTCTGCCTTTTCCTGCTTTTGCATAGTTCTTACCCTGGCATCAATCTTGTCGCCCTTGATATTGCCGTTCATATCCTTGATGTATCGCTCGTAAACCACGGTATCCGGAGTATTCTTCACCCAGATGTCGGTACCGAAGGAACGCTCGCCGGTCTTCTGCAGGGCAGGGCCATATACGCGGTAGGCGCATCTGTCGTTCTCCCATGCGATATCGTCTTTTCTTATCTTATAGAGAGCACCGGTGGTCCAAGTCTTCTGCTGGTAAGGCTTGCCGATGGATACGTAGTAAGTGGTGGATCCGTGAGGACGTATGCTTGCATCAATGAGCAGAAAGCCGTCGTGAGTAATCTGCGAGCCAATCTGCTGTCCTCGTTTGTTCTTCACGATGTAAGCCTCTCCCTTTTTAGGGGCAGCATTGCCCAGTTTCGCCTTCACCTCGTTCATGCTGAGGGAGATAAGCTCTGTGCGTGATACGGAAGTAGGATTGCTTACCACGATAGTGGCTTGCTGAGCATGGCAGTAGTTAGAACCTGCCAAAGCCAGGAGCATCATCAGGCTCTTGACCGTGGTGCCCTTCATCATTTTTCCATGAATCTTTTTCATTTTGATTTGTTTGTTTTTATTTAATACGAATGAATAGTTGTAGATACTGAATAAAGATTTCTCGCAGTTTTGTAGAAAGAACTGCGAGAAATGCCTTTTATTCTTCTATAACAGAGATATCCATGCTGATATCCTCCTTAGGTCTATCACCACGCAATGTTTCGCAGTTCTGAATCTTCTCTACGATGTCAAGACCTTCCTCCACTTCACCGAAAACGGTGTATTGGTTATCGAGGAAAGGTGTTCCGCCTACTTCAGTGTAAGCCTTCTGCTGCTCCTCGGTAAACTTTGGGTAGCCCTGCTCCTTGCAGCGCTTCTTGGTTTCATCCACCAGTTTATCCTGTAGTTTCATTAAGCCTTCGCGGTCGCGGTTGCGGCGGAAGTTCATAATTTCATCATGATGCTCCTTGGCAAGCTGGTTGAAGATATTCTGCTCCATCTGCATGCCCATCTGCTTCTCCATCTGTTTCAGTTCGTTCTGCTTGTAGGTCTTTCCCCATACAATATAAAACTGGCTGCCGCTGCTCTCACGGTTAGGGTTCACCTCGTCGCCAAGGCGTGCAGCGCTCAAGGCACCACGCTTGTGGAAAAGTTGTGGATAAACGAACTCGGCAGGGATGGTGTAATCAGGTCCGCCCGTGCCCAGCATTTTGCCTTTAGGAGCGCCCTTGCTCTCTGGGTCACCGCCCTGGATCATGAAATCCTTGATGACACGGTGGAAGAGTGTGCCATCGAAATATCCCTCCTTTGCCAACTTGATGAAGTTGTCACGATGCTGAGGTGTCTCGTCGTAGAGGCGAACCTTGATGTCGCCCTCTGATGTCTTTATCAATACTTTAGCCATAAATATAATGTATAATTTATAATGTACAATGTATAATTGAATCTCAAAGGCGTATGCCTAATTATTAATTCTAAATTATTAATTACTCATTATAAAACTCGTTCCACTGCTTCATAGCCTCCTGCCAGTCGGTCTGTTCACCGCTGGCTACAGCTTCCTTCTGTCTCTCAGCCTCGTCGCGAGCCTTGTCTCTTGCACGTTTTGCCTTCATAGCCTCGATGGTGGCATCGTCGAGAATCTGGATAGCTCCACGCTTGATGGCATCCTGCAGTTCCTCCTCGCCGAAAGCCTTGCCAGGCTCATTGAAGTCAGAGATATTGAATTCATAATCCACGCGAAGGTCGTGGCGTATCATTTTCTGTTGTAAACGGTTGCCTGCGTTCTTGAGTCGCAGCAACTTGCCGATTTCTTTGATTTCTCCTGCTGAGTATTTATTTCTTCCCATTAATATGATTTGATATTATTATTTTTGCGTGCAAAATTAAGCATAATCCTCGACAAAACCAAGAAAAGTTTCAAGGAATTCACAAAAGAATCCCTTTCTCCTTTTACTTTCTTGTCCTTTTTGCCCTTTTACCTTTTTACCCTTTTACCTTTAAATCACTTCCATGCCTTCTTCTGGTTCAGTTCTATCAGACGGTCGAATTCAAAGTCGGCTTTGATTTTATCCAATATTCTCTTTACGATGATATTCATCACGCTTCCTTTGCTGTAGTTGGCAGAGCACATGAAGTTTACCCGTCCCTCCTTGACAAGCTGGCAGGCTGTTTTCTGTTTATCCTCGTTATCATATACAGCAATCGAGTGGCCGCCATGTTCCTTTACCATCTTCATGCAAGGCACATCGGTTTCTCCATCTCCGAAGTATATCATTCGGGGGAAAGGGATAGGGCGCTTTTCGTCGGGGATATACTGGTTCACTCTTCTGTTGTCACTCACCTGTTTGATACCTTTGTTGATTTTGAAGAGGAATTGCGTCTTGGTAGTATAGTCTACGGCTACGGCTGGCCAATAGGCGATTCCCTCCTTGTTGTAGAGAAAGGAGCAGGCGTAGATGTTCTCAAATTCGTGGGCAATAGGTGTGCCCTCTATCATCTCCTTCAGTCCCGAGGAGTTGATGTAGTGCTTTACGTCCAGTCCGATACTGTTGCCATATTCATTCACGAGCGAAAACCATTGTTTTACGCCGCGGAACAGTTCTACATCCTTGCCGAATTTCTGAAAAGATTCCCGGGTGAGCGAGATATTATTCTTCTTGGCTTCGTCGAGCATCAGATACATATAGGTCAAAATGCCATTGGCATCCTTACCCTCTGCAAACTTTCTGTTTTTCTCCCAGAACTCCTCTTTTGTCTTGCCTGTAGCCTGGATGAATCCAAACTCCTGCATATTGCCAGGCGATAGTGTGCCGTCGAAATCATAAACCAGCGCTACCTGTGGTCTCTTCTTTGCCATATCTCGTTCTCCTTGCTTTTATATTTACCCTAAACTGTCTATCTCTTTTTGGGGGCGATGTTCTTTCTCCCTTAATTTGCAAATATATATAATTTTCAGCGAATTAGCAAACTATTGGGATATAAAAAATCATAATGAAACAAAAAAGGCGTACAAAACCCATTTCTGAGCATTGTACGCCTTTATTATAATATTAGTCTGATTACTTAACTTCTTCGAAATCTGCATCCTGTACATCCTGAGCGCCATCATTGCCGCCTTGTGCCTGCTGGCCACCCTGAGCACCCTGAGGACCTGCCTGCTGGCCGCCCTGATACATCTGCTGAGAAGCAGCCTGCATGACGGTGTTCAAGTTGTTGATAGCAGAATCGATGGCTGCAACATCACCTGCCTTGTGAGCATCCTTCAACTGCTGCAATGCCTGCTCGATGCCTGGCTTCTTGTCTGCAGGAATCTTATCACCGTTATCCTTCAGGAAGTTCTCGGTGGTGAAGATCATGCTGTCTGCCTGGTTCATCTTGTCAATCTTCTCGCGCTCAGCCTTATCAGCAGCAGCGTTCTGCTCTGCCTCAGCCTTCATGCGGTTGATCTCGTCCTCGCTCAAGCCAGATGAAGCCTCGATGCGGATGCTCTGCTCCTTACCGGTAGCCTTATCCTTAGCTGATACGTTCAAGATACCGTTGGCATCGATATCGAAGGTAACCTCAATCTGAGGAACACCACGACGAGCTGGAGCAATACCTGTCAGGTTGAACTGACCGATACTCTTGTTCTGAGCTGCCATTGGACGCTCACCCTGCAATACGTGGATGGTAACCTCTGTCTGGTTATCAGCTGCTGTAGAGAATACCTCGCTCTTCTTGCAAGGGATAGTTGTATTGGCATCGATGAGCTTAGTCATCACACCACCCATAGTCTCGATACCGAGAGTCAATGGAGTAACGTCGAGCAATACGATGTCACCAACACCCTCTTCCTTGTTCAGGATGGCACCCTGGATAGCTGCACCTACTGCTACTACCTCATCTGGGTTAACACCCTTAGAAGGCTCCTTGCCGAAGTAGTTCTTAACGAGTGTCTGAACGGCTGGGATACGGCTTGAACCACCAACCAGGATAACCTCGTCGATATCTGATGTAGAGAGCTTAGCGTCACGAACGGCATTCTGGCAAGGTACCAAGCAAGCCTGAATCAGGTTGTGAGCCAACTGCTCGAACTGTGCACGGGTCAAAGTCTTAACCAAGTGCTTTGGCATACCGTCAACGGCTGTGATGTATGGCAAGTTGATTTCGGTAGATGTAGAGCTTGACAACTCAATCTTAGCCTTCTCAGCTGCTTCCTTCAAACGCTGCATAGCCATAGGGTCCTTGCGGAGATCTACGCCTTCCTCAGCCTTGAAGCCATCAGCCAACCAGTTGATGATTACCTGGTCGAAGTCATCACCACCCAGGTGAGTATCACCATTGGTAGAAAGTACCTCGAATACGCCGCCACCGAACTCCAGAATAGAGATATCGAATGTACCACCACCCAAGTCGAATACGGCAATCTTCATATCCTTGTTAGCCTTGTCAACACCGTAAGCCAAAGCTGCGGCTGTAGGCTCATTTACGATACGCTGAACGTTCAAACCTGCAATCTGACCAGCCTCTTTTGTAGCCTGACGCTGTGAGTCAGAGAAGTAAGCAGGAACAGTGATGACAGCATCTGTAACCTCCTGTCCGAGATAATCCTCTGCAGTCTTCTTCATCTTCTGGAGAACCATTGCAGAAATCTCCTGTGGAGTATATTTGCGACCCTCGATTTCAACACGTGGATAACCACCCTCGTTTACTACTGTGTAAGGCATTGCCTCAGCCTCTTTCTGGCTCTGAGCGTATGTCTCACCCATGAAACGCTTGATAGAATATACTGTGTTCTTAGGGTTTGTGATGGCCTGACGCTTAGCAGGATCACCTACCTTGCGGTCACCATCCTTAACGAAACCTACTACTGATGGAGTAGTACGCTTACCTTCACTATTAGCGATTACAACTGGTTCGCTACCTTCGAAAACGGCAACACAACTGTTTGTGGTACCCAAGTCAATTCCAATTACTTTTCCCATGATTATATCTTTTTTTTATTTTTTCGTTATTAATATGTTATTTATCTCATGAATCGCTGCCTTCGGGGAAGTCTGCCGAAGATATGCATCTGTCGGGAACCTCCTGAACTCAGCGTTCACGCTTTCCTTAATAACAAAGCATGTGCCAAGGGAATTTTAGTTCAAGGTGGCTGACAAGGTGTCAGATGATGCTGACAAAATAAAAGGAATCAAGATCTAGGAGGCGATAAAATGTCGCATTCCCAATCTTGATTCCTCTATATATAATAAGGTGTAAAACCTTATCTTACTTTATTTCTGTTCCTTGGCAGCAAGTGCTTCGCGAACCTTAGCCTCCAGTTCGTCGAGAAGTTCAGGGTTATCCTTAAGCAATGCCTTGCAGGCATCGGCACCCTGTCCGAGTTTAGAACCGCCATAGCTATACCAGCTGCCGCTCTTTTCGATGATGTCGTTGGCTACTGCCAGACCGAATACCTCACCGGCACGGCTGATGCCTTCGCCAAACATGATGTCGAACTCAGCCTTGCGGAAAGGAGGAGCCACCTTGTTCTTCACAACCTTTACGCGAACCAGATTACCTACTACCTCATCGCCATCCTTGATAGCTGTTGCCTTGCGGATATCCAAACGCACTGATGCATAGAACTTCAATGCATTACCACCTGTAGTTGTCTCTGGGTTGCCGAACATAACACCAATCTTCTCGCGCAACTGGTTGATGAAGATGCAGGTAGTGTTGGTCTTGCTGATGGTAGATGTGAGCTTGCGGAGAGCCTGACTCATCAATCGAGCCTGAAGACCTACCACATTGTCACCCATATCGCCTTCGATTTCCTTCTTAGGAGTCAAGGCGGCAACAGAGTCAACAACTACGATGTCTACAGCAGCAGAACTGATCAGCTGGTCTGCAATCTGCAACGCCTGCTCACCATTATCTGGTTGTGAAATCCACAAGTTATCAACATCAACGCCCAGTTTAGCCGCATAGAAACGGTCGAAAGCGTGCTCTGCATCAATGAAAGCAGCGATACCGCCAGCCTTCTGAGCCTCTGCGATGGCATGGATAGCCAATGTTGTCTTACCAGAAGATTCCGGACCGTAAATTTCGATGATACGTCCCTTAGGATAACCGCCTACTCCCAGTGCATTGTCGAGAGCGATACTGCCTGTAGGGATAACTTCGATATTCTCAACGTGCTCATCGCCGAGTTTCATGATAGAGCCCTTACCGAAGTCCTTTTCTATCTTTGCCATGGCTGCCTGAAGGGCTTTCAGCTTGCCTTCATTGGGATTCAATTTTCCCTCTTGCATTTCTTTTGCCATATCTTATTTAGTTTAAAGTTTAGTCAATTTCCAAATCGCCATCAAACACCTCGTGCCATGGCAATCCCTGCTTGTTGAGCTGCTCCATGAATGGATCTGGATCGAACTCCTCTACGTTCCAAACGCCTGGCTTCTTCCAGATGCCCTTGAGGAACATCATGGCACCAATCATGGCTGGCACACCGGTGGTGTAGCTTACGCCCTGCATACCGGTTTCGTTGTAAGCCTCCTGGTGCTTGCAGTTGTTATAAACGTAGTAGGTGCGTTCCTTGCCATCCTTCTTACCACGGATGCGGCAACCGATAGATGTTTCGCCATCATAGTTCTCGCCGAGATCCTGTGGGTTAGGCAATACGGCCTTGAGGAACTGCAATGGAACAATCTTCACCTTGGCTGTCTTGCCTGAACCGTCTGCCAATGGAGCCTCGTATTCGATTTCGTCGATGCGGCTCATGCCGAGGTTCTGGATGCAGTCGAGGTAGGTGAGATACTGCTGACCGAAGGTCATCCAGAAGCGTGCCTCCTTGATGGTAGGGTAGTTCTTCACCAGACTCTCCAGCTCCTCGTGGTGCATCAGATAGCTCTCGCGAGGGCCGATGTTAGGGTAGGTGAGAGGCTTGTGGATAGACAATGGGTCGGTTTCAATCCATTCGCCATTCTTATACCAGAGTCCCTTCTGGGTAATCTCGCGGATATTGATTTCTGGGTTGAAGTTGGTTGCGAAAGCCTTGTGATGATTTCCTGCGTTGCAATCCACGATGTCGAGCACCTCAATTTCATCGAAGTGATGCTTGGCAGCGTATGCGGTGAAGATGCCAGAAACTCCTGGGTCGAAACCACAACCGAGGATAGCGCAGAGACCTGCCTGCTCGAACTTATCCTTGTAAGCCCACTGCCATGAGTACTCGAAGTGAGCCTCGTCCTTTGGCTCATAGTTAGCGGTATCCATATAGTTGCAACCGCAAGCCAGACAGGCATCCATGATGGTGAGATCCTGGTAAGGCAAAGCGAGGTTGATGACAAGTTCAGGCTTGTAGCTATTGAAGAGAGCCTTCAACTGCTCAACGTCGTCGGCATCCACCTCAGCTGTCTGAATATCCATCTTGTAGCCCTTGGCATGGATGTCCTTAACCAGCTTATCGCACTTTTCCTTGCGACGGCTAGCAATCATAAACTCGGTGAAAACGTCCTGGTTCTGGACGATCTTGAAGGCAGCCACGGTAGCCACGCCACCTGCGCCAATCATAAGTACTCTACTCATTTTTTATCTTTAATGTTAAGTGTTTAATGTTTACTTTATCTCGTTTGCCGAAATCCCCAGGGCATTCATGAGCGAATAGCCGAGAATCTCCTGTCTGAAGTTGCCGCCTGGCATGGGCTGCATGGCAAAGAGGGTGATGCGCTTATCGTCATCTTCCACCTTTCTCAGCATATCACGGAGTCGGTCGTAGGCATCTCCATTCTCAGAATTTGGGATTACCATCACTCGCTTCACTTCCTTGGCGTTGCATACGGTGCGTGCCACATCTACGAGGAAGTCATCCTTGCCTACCATCTTTTCCTCTGTAGGATAAGAAGAGATGATGAATTCTCCAAGCTTGTCATCCTTGAAAGCCTGAGCGTTCAGATCCTTCTCATAGTTGGAAGGGCGGAAGTTCTTCATCGCCATCGACTGTTTGTCGTGGATAAGCACAACCTGTGTTTCGTGCTCGCCCTCTCTCAGACCTCCGTCAAGGGCTATGCAGACTGCCCATTGTGCCATGTCTGCTGGCTGGATGCGACGGTTTATCATTCGTTCGAAGTTGACTATCAGGTCGAAAGCCACTCGGTCGATATAATCGGCGTCAGCGATGATCACATTCTCGCTCCATTTTATATTGTTTGTATCTAATGTATTCATTGGTGCAAAAATTAAGCAAACGAGAACAATGAAAGCTTGCTTTCAAATTGTCGAGTGCAGATTATTTCTGCAAATTTACGAATAAATTTCGTAATTAAGGCATTTTGAAAATATAAAATAATAAAAAAGATAGTATTTTCATCATTTCTTCATTTGATGGAATACTATCTTCAGTATTTTATGTGATAATTCGGGGCTTCTTCCTCCTATCCTCCGAAGTTTCTCATGCAATCATCTTCGCCAGATAATGCCCGGTGAGCACGGCGATGAGTCCCAGCGCCAGGCTTCCGAAGAGATAGAGCATCATATAGAGGTAATTTTCCTCCTTCATCAATCCCGCCCCCTCGTTCATGAAGGTAGAGAAGGTGGTGAATCCTCCGCAGAATCCCGTGGTGAGCAGTAGTTTGGCAGATGGCGACATCCATCCCCCTTCACGCCAGTTCAATCCCGAGAGAAACCCGATGATGAGGCATCCTGCCACATTCACCGCCATGGTTCCGAAAGGAAAGGCAATCACCGTGCAGGATTGCACCATCTTCGATACCCAATATCTCATGCCGCCCCCGAAGAAGCTGCCGATGCTTACTATTAATATTTCTTTCATCTCCTTATATAATATAGTAACTTGATGTAATTTAATAACTTGTATGATATAATATTGGGTGCAAAAGTACGGGTTTTATTTCTACTGGCAAAAATATCTTTGAAAAAAGATAATCCTCAGCTTAATTTTTCCCTCTATTTTTTCTTTTAAGGGATAAAGAAGCAATCAGAAAGCGGGGAAAGTTCCCTCTTTTTGATGAAAACAGAATATGTTGAACAATTAAAATTAATAGGAGAAACAAGTTATGAAACGAGTATTCAATCTTTTGGTAGTGGATGAGAGTGGCAGCATGAGCATTATCGAGCGCCAGGCACTGGTGGGCATCAACGAGACCCTGACCACGATTCAGAAAATGCAGAAGACGCATAAGGACATGGAGCAGCGTGTAACGCTCATCACCTTCGACAGCACTCACAAGAATCTGTTCTATGATAATGTGTCTGCTCATCATATTAAGCCTTTGAAATCAAGGGATTACAACCCATGTGGCGGCACCCCTCTTTATGATGCCATCGGTATGGGTATCGCCAAGATCAACGCCCTGACCACCGAGGATGACAGCGTATTGGTAACCATCATTACGGATGGTGAGGAGAACTGCAGCGAGGAGTATGATCTGAAGATGATCAAGAACCTCATTGAGAAGTTGAAGAAGCAGAACTGGACCTTTACCTTTATCGGCACCGATGATCTTGATGTGGAGAACATTGCTCAAGGTATGGGCATCGACAACCACCTGCAGTTTTCAGAAGATGAGGCTGGCACCAAGGCGATGTTTGCCAGAGAAAACAGAGCCCGAGAGCGCTACAACAAGTGCCGTGCGATGGATTGCAAGATGGAAGCGGGCAGTTATTTTGAGGAGAAATAAAGAAAGTCAGTATAAGCAGAGAATAACCTGCAAGCGAGTAAACTAAATTATAATATGAGGGGTGTGTCATAAGGCAATGGCGCACCCTTTTTGTTTTTGCAACAGATGGAATATTGAAAAGGATTAGTGTTTTTCTATCTGCTGTATTATAATTGTTTTTCTTTCAAGAATTGCCATATTGCCATACTGCTCTATAACTGTTTGATTATAAGGATATATTGGTATGGCAATAGCTTTTTGAATTGCCATAATCTGCCATATCTTGCCATAAAATCAGCGAAATATAGGTGTTTTAGAGGAATTTTGGGGCTAAAAATAAGAAAGCATTGAACAAAAAGACCTTTTCCCCGGTACAATGCTGGGCGTTTTCAATCGCTTTTTTGCAATTTTGACTGACGACGTAGAAGAAATTACGTCCCGACGTAGCATCTGATACGTCCCGACGTACTGTCTGCTACATCCCGACGCAGTTTCCAAGACGTTCTGCCTACTCTCAAGTAAGTTTTTAATCAGGCATGACGTAATTTAAGCCCTCATAATTAGGCTTATTGAAATTCTAGTTCTTATTGGGATTCATTTACATGTAATATCGACTTTATAGCTCGTCAGCATCGCAGACACTTTTATTGAGACCACGATTTCTGATAAGCAGTATCAAAATGATTAACTGCCTGGAGAAGGTTGTAGATAGGGTTGATTTAGCAGAATGAGTTGGTTCTACTGGATGACGGAGTCGGCTCGATGGGGTGATGGAGTCAACTCTATAGGTTGATGCAAGCGTCTTCGTGAGTTGAAAGACATTACTCCTCAGGTTCCAGAAGATACCTTCTCAGCAGTTGCCACTAGGCTCAGCAGGTCTGCCGAGCCTAGTCGGCAGGTCTGCTGACTGCAGTCAGCAGCTTTGCTGAGCCTAGTGGCAACACTTTATTCTGGCCGATATTTCTCTCATATCATCCGGAAGATAAGAGATTGCCTTCTCTTTCATATCTTGCGGAATACCGAATCGGGCTTCGGCGATGGAGCCAACGATGGCTCCGATGGTATCGCTATCACCGCCATGAGATATGGCTAGGCGGATGGCATCCTCGAAGGATGAGGCTTGCGAGAGGAGATAGAAAGATAATGGCACAGCATCCATGCAGGTTTCGTCGAACTTGCCTTTCGGATAATCTCGCGTATCGAAATCCTCGTAATAGCTGCGGGCGATATTCTTGAAGGCTTTCATTGCTTCATCATCTGGCAGATGGCTTTCCTTGCTCTTGCGGAAATGCCAGATGGCATGAGCCACGGCTTTGGCTCCCTTGATTCCTTCGGGATGGTTATGGGTAGGAAGTGCCGTTTTCTCTGTCTCTTCCAAAACCTGCGACAGGTCATCGAATAGCCAAGCCACCGGCGAAACTCGCATTGCCGAACCATTGCCAAAACTATTATATGGCTGCGGATCAAGAGAACGAATCCACCCCGCGAATCTTCCGCCATACGCTCCTTTTGGAGAAGGATAGCGGCGGCACCAATCCAGCAGGCTTTCCTGATAGCTTCGTCCGTTCAGTATCGCATCGGCTATCGCTACCGTACAGATGGTATCATCGGTGAAGTCGCATCCTTCGCCGAACATCTCGAAATCATAATCAAACGTATTGTTGAACTCATATTTTGAGCCAGCAATATCTCCTAAAATTGCTCCTAACATAAGCTACTAATTCTCTATAACTTTACTCTATCACTTCCCAGAAACTCACCGGCAAGCTGATGTTCTTCATCTCCTTTGCCTTTTCGAACAATGGGGCGATGTCTTCGGCTTCGAAGCCGGCGATGCCGCAACCTATTGGGGTTACCAGAAAATGAAGCTCGGGATGTCGCTTGGCATAGGCGATGAATCTATCCACGTATGGGCGGATGGTTTCCACGCCGCCCTGCATTGTAGGGATGGCGTAACTCTGGCCTTGCAAGCCAACACCCTTGCCCATGACGGCACCGAAATGCAGGCGGGCTATACGGGCTGCTCCACCACCATGCATGCCAGCCAGATTGCTGCCAAACACAAAAATCTCGTTCTCTTTTAATGAATCAATCCAGCGAGGAGTGATTCTTCCCTTCTTCATTTCTTCCATATTATTCTTATTATTAAATATGTTATTGCCTTTATCTGCCGATTCCTCGCAGCATTTGCATTCGGACATCATTCTCGGCATCTTCGGAGCACTTGAAACTGATGTATCTTCTTCGCTGAACGACAGGTAGCTTCCGTATTCCGATGCATCGAAGTATCTCTTGAAATAAGGAATCACTACATCGTGCATCATCTTCTGGCAACGCTGGGTAACGGCAGAATGGGATATGCCCAACTGAGCGGCTACGTCCTTGCCCCGGAATCCCTCTATATAGAGCATCTTCAGGATGATGCTGTTCTTGCTGTCTCTGCCATAATAGAAATTGCCGATGTCTTCTATCGTCTGATAAAGATCGTGCTCAAACTGATTGTCGGTTACGTCAAACTGCATCTTGCGGCTTTCCTGCCGTGCTTCGAAACTCTCGAAGCGATGCTCCTTTACCACTTCCTTCAGTTTATCCAGCAGCAGGAACCGGAAACCATTCACCATCCAGGTTTTGAGCGACATGCTTGGCTTCCTGTCTTCCAGCGGCTTGAAGTCGTGTTCGCAGAGATAGAGATAGTATTCGTGAGCCAGCGAATAAAAGTCCATGCCCGGCTTGTGCTGCAAGTCGTATCGCTTATCGTAGATGCAATAAGCCACCCGGCAGTATCCGTAGTAATACTCCCTCACGATTCTGGCATCGGCATCCTTGAAGCCCTGCAGAATCTCATCATCCGATAAGCTTTCCAATGTCTTCTTCTGAAAATCAGTTTCTGAAAAATTCTTTTCTTTCTTCATATCGATATATCTTTTTGATATCCGCAATCCGTTTGCAAATATATACTTTTTCTTTGAGAAAGCGGAGAAATAGCTCCTTTTTTTCTCTTCTCTATGATATTAAAAGAGAAAAGAGGAGTAAAAATTAAGCTGATATCGAAAAAAAATGCATCCCGCTTTTTACTTTTCCCTTTTCTGGAGGTCATATAATCGTAACGTTCATGAAAATAAACGAATATGAGTATTAATGACAAAGGCATAGTGGATACGCTGAAGGAATGCCCGGAGAACGGATTCGGAATGCTAATGATGAAGTATCAGGAACCGGTTTACTGGCACATACGCCGATTGGTGGTTTCGCATGATGATGCACAGGATGCTTCGCAGGAAACTTTTGTGAGAATCTATCGCTCGTTCAATCAATATCGGGGCGACTGCTCACTGAGAAGTTGGATTTACCGCATCGCTACCAACGAGGCTTTGCGGTTCATCAGCAAACGGAAACAGAAAGAAGTTTCTCTGGAATCAGATTCAACGGGCGTCAGTCTCATCCCAGCCGATAATTATATCGACTTCGATGATAAGGTGGCAGTAAAACTGCAGAAAGCGATTCTCTCGCTTCCGCCCAAGCAGCAGCTGGCATTCAACCTTCGGTATTACGATGAACTCGGGTTTGATGAAATAGCGAAGGTTGCGGATTCCACACCAACAAGTATCAAGGCAAGTTATCATGTTGCCAAAGAGAAAATTATCAAGTACATGAATTCGAACGATTAAGTGAGAGTTCTGACAGTTATTAATTGGATATTTAAAATGGAAAAGAATATGGATGCAAATTTTGATTTCAATAAAACCGGGAAGTTCAACTTCGACCAGGTAGGTAAGCGAATGCCTTATTCTACACCTGATGATTTCTTCAAGGATATGGAAGCGAATATCCTGGAGCAGGTGAAGGATGACAAACCGAAACCTGTTAGGATACAGCTGAAGAAGCGACCTCTGATGAAGGTGATATGGGCGGCTGCAATAGCTGTGGCTGCATCGGTGGCAGTACTCCTGGTACTCAACATCGATTTCTCAGCCTCTTCTTCTCAACCTTCACAGGTGAATAACGGAATACAGGAGGTAGATCAGGCTTTCGCACAGCTGTCTTCTGCCGATCAGGCTTATCTTCTCTCTGTATATCAGGAGGATGTGTTCCTCAACAATTAAACGGATTCAATAATAATTTAAAATGATAGAGTTATGAAACGAATTTTGGGTATTTTAATGATGGTCATTGCCATGATGACGGTTACTACAAGTGTATGTGCACAGGCGCCTAACCAGAAGCAGCGCCTATCTCGTGAACAGCTGGCTGAAAAGCAGGCACAATATATTGCTCACGATCTGGGGCTTGATGAGAAGACCAGCTCTAAGTTTATTGACACCTATGCCGAGTGTCAGAAAGAAGTTTGGGCTTTAGGACCTCGCCTTCATCATAAGAAAGGCGAAGTAAAGACTGATGCTCAGACAGAACAGGAGATTAAACAGCGCTTCGAGATGAGCGAGAAGATTCTCAACATCCGTCAGAAATACTACAAGAAGTATTCTCAGTTCCTGACCCAGCAGCAGATTCAGCGGGTTTATGAGATAGAACGACAGATGATGAAACGCTTTGCTCAGAAAGGTCTGCGCAAAGGAATGGGAAAGGACGGCAAGCCAAGACCTAGAAGAAATTTTTAAAAGAAATTACTTTCTATTCAGGTATATGCGAATGGCGGTTGGTGCAGGAATATGCATCAACCGTCTTTTTTCTATTTTTTATCTTGTTGATAATTCAGAATTGCTTTCTTTTCTTCCCAGGCAAGAATCAATCCGATGACACCCGAATAGCTCTTTCTGCCTTCTGCCACATGGTTGCCCTTGAGGTAGAGATCAAAGATGAAATCCTGAGCGGCGTCCAATGTCTTGCAACGCTTGCCTAACCAATAGCTGCGGTCGTTTTTTGCCAGCTGGATAATCTTTGGGCGAATGTATTTCAAGAATTTCTCGCCCTCTTTCTCACCAAGAATATCGAATACATTATTTAATACATGGGGCAGAATGTGGTAATATCCGCTGAATTTCACCGCTTTATCTTCTGATGCGGCGCATACGATGTAACTGTAGAAATTCGCCTCTCCTTCGTTTGCCACTCCCAGGAAATGGGCAAATTCGTGAGCGTATGTGGCTGGATAGTCATGAGAGCGAATATCTCCGTTCAGCGTAAATTCGCAGAAGAAAGGACCCATGCTTCCGGTGACGCCTGCCATAGAACAGAGTGGGGTGAATACCATCGTCTTCACATGCGGGTTCTGGTTAAAAGGTGGGTTGATACCTTCCTGATATCCTATTTTATTATATTCTGTCAGTATCGCATCTTTCACCCGATTCTTCAAATCATCATCCACAATACTATTGATTTTTTCACTATTCCCTTTTAGTTCTTCACTTAATTTATTGAGTGTATCTGCATATTGGTAAGCAAATGCCTTGAACTTGGCTTCGCTCACTTCCACAGGTTTCATACCTATTCTATAATAGATGTTAGGCTGTGAATAGTTTAGTCCCCAAGCCATATAAAACCATACGTATACCCAAAGCAAATACTCTATCACTCTTCCGAAAACAACCTTTTTCTTTCTCCATCCTATCTCGTATATCGGATAGAGAATAACCCATGCGATACTGAGAGCGATGAAAATATCGCCTACAGCAAAAGGAATGATTCCGGAAACGGGAGAGAGCAGCTTTCCGATAACCGGATAGATGCGAGTGGTATAGAGGAATCCCCAAAGAGGAATCATCTTGGTAAGGGTGACGAGGAGGAACAATGCTAAAAGTAACCAATGTCGCCACTTGATTTTATGAATCCATAAGACATGCAATATCTTCATGACGCTTCTTTTTAAAGATGTAAAATATGGTATGATGGAGCGAGAGTTTTGTACTTTTTGCTCCCACTGTGCAAAATTACAAAAGTTTTCTGAAATATTGACATGACCTATTTGTTTTTTTACTATTTTTGCCAATGAAAACTATAATGAGTTTATAAATAAGAAGATAGGAGGTACTATTATGAAACAAACACGTGAAGCCTTTGAGGCAAAAAACCTTGAGTACGAAAACCTCTATAATGAGGAAGATGAACGTAGAGATTATAATTCAATTTGGTATAACTAAATAATTCTCTATATTAGGTTAGAAAAGATTGAATTGTATTTCATTATAAAAATAAAAAAGATAATGAAGGATAATTAAAGGCTATGCTCAAAATTGCTATGGGGATGCAACGTGAGTATAGCCTTTTTTATGTCTTCTCTTTTATGTCTTCTTTATGTTTTCTATCCAAATCTTATCGGGAATTCTTATTTCTCGAAGTGCTGGTAATCCTTGCTGTGTTTCCAATCACCTCCCCATCGGAATCCTTTCGCCTTGAAGAGGCGGTAGCAGAGGTCGCCCTTCTTAATCATATAAACATGATGCTTGCTGCGGTCGAGGTAGGGGCGGCCAGTGGCTGGCTCCACCACATCCTTGCCGTTTTTCAGTCGTTTGTGGTAAGGGTTATAGAGAGTGTTGATGTCGATGGCAAGTCCTTTGCCATGCTTCGATACGGTATGGGTATGCGAGATGAAACGGAAGTTGAAACTGGAGGAGTTGTTGGCTCTCATCGCTCTTTCGTCGTCTGCATCCCAATAGTCGATGAGTCTCATTCGTTCTATCGGATATTTTGCCTCGTATAGCTTTTTCAGAATGTCGAGCACATCTGTGGCTATCGCCCTGTTCACCACCATCTCTCCTACGATGTTTCTGCCGTCCTTGTCTACGTGCAGGCATCTTATGTATCTCAGTTCGCTTCTTGCCACGGTGCAGTTCTGCTTATATGTCTTTCCTTTCATCAAGTGGAAAATGTCATCAGGGATAGGGGAAATGGTGAAGAAATGCTTTTCTCCCAGTTTTCTGATGGCTTGTTCACTGACGATTTCTCCCGGCTTCTGCGCTTTGGATGGAAGGCAGAAAAGCATGGGGAGGGCAAGGCATAAGATGATTATCTTTATCCAAAACATAATTATTTCTCCTTATTTTTTGTAATCCTTCTTTTGATTCACAGGGATATAATGCGAATCCTTGATTTCTCCAATCACGATGATGCTGTGAAGGCTTCCGATGCAGTCAATATTTCCCAGGGTGTTGAGCATGAAATCCTGGTAGTCCTTCATGTCCCGTGCATACACCTTTATCTGGAAGTCGTAATCGCCGGTGGTGTTGTAGCACTCCGTAATCTGGTCGATGGTTTGCACGGTATCCATGAATTGCTGAATCAAATCGTGGGTGTGCTGCTTCAATCGGATATTGCAGAGCACAATCACGTTATGTCCCATCTTGTGATGATCCACTATCGCTCCATATCGCTGGATGTATCCCTCACGCTCCAATCGCTTCTGCCTCTCGAAGGTAGGAGAAGGGGAGAGGTGTACTCTTGCAGCAAGTTCCTTGACGGTGAGTCGGGAGTTCTGCTGCAATAACTTCAGTATTTTAATGTCGATTTCGTCGAGATTTTCTTCTGTAGCCATTGATTCTTTATTTCTGATTTTATCGTTTTTTGCAGAATATTATTCTGCTGATTTGCTGAATTCGCTGCAAAGATAGCATATTTTTCTGAATTACGAAGAATATTTGGCAGATAAAATACTTCTTCTTACCTTTGCACTCGCAATTCCGGAAGCAAAGAGCCGTTCATCATCTGATAATGGCAAATAAAGAGTCATTCATCATTAAAAAAGATATTAAGAGTCATCCACCATTTAAAAATATAGGAGATAAAATAATGAGTAACGTAAGAAATATACATTTTGAGGCAGTGGGCAGCTATTTGCGCCCTGCAGAGTTGAAGGAAGCAAGAGCCAAGTTTGCAGATGGACAGATTTCTGCCACCGACCTTCGCAATATCGAAGACCGTCTGATAACAGAGGTCGTCAAGCAGCAGAAGGCGCATCATCTGCCTTATATCACCGATGGCGAGTTCCGCCGCAGTTATTGGCATCTCGACTTTATGTGGGGATTCTATGGTGTGGAACATATCGAACTGGAGCATGGCTACCAGTTTCATGGCGAGGAGACAACCAAGGGTTCTATCCAACTGACCGGCAAGATTACCGGCGAGAATCATCCTTTTATCAAGGATTTTCTGTTTGTGAAGCAGTTTGAGGAGTTGGATGCCAAGGGCGAGTATATCTTCGAGGCAAAGCAGACGGTGCCTGCACCTGCACAGTTCCTTGCAGAGTTGTTCCGTGGCAAGAATGCCGAGAACACCCGCAAGTTCTATCCTAACACTACCCAACTGATAGAGGATATTGCCCAGGCTTATCGCACCTTCTTCCAGGAGATTTATGCAGCCGGTTGCCGCACCATCCAGCTGGATGATTGCACCTGGGGAATGATTGTGGATAGCGATTACTGGAAGGCTAAGGTGGGCACAGGTTTCACCCTTGAGCAGGAAGCCCTGCAATATCTGAAGGTGAACAATCTAGCCATCGAGGGCAAACCTGAGGGGTTGACCATCAACACCCACGTATGCCGTGGCAATTATCATTCCTGCTATGCTACCAAGGGTGCCTACGATGCCGTGGCTCCTTATCTTTTCGCTCATGAAGATGTAGATACCTTCTATCTGGAGTATGACGATGAGCGTTCGGGTGGTTTCGAACCATTGAAATATGTGGCAGATGGCAAGAAGGTGGTTCTGGGTTTGGTAACCTCTAAATCTCCTGTGTTGGAGGATAAGGCTACGGTCATCGCCAGAATCCACGAAGCTGCCAAGTATATTTCTCTCAATCGCCTGAGCCTCAGTCCTCAATGCGGTTTTGCCTCTTGTGAGATTGGCAATAAACTGACCGATGCTGAGCAATGGGCAAAGATTGATTTGGTTAGAGAGATTTCCGAGGAAGTTTGGGGAGAATAAAAGGTATTATTAAAACTCTACACACCCTGAGCTTTTGTAAGTTAGTCCCACACGCCCTGAATGGGCAGAAGCTCCTAGCCCAGGGCAGCGCCCTGGGTTACGCATAAGCAAGAATGTCGCCCTGTAAGGGCAAAAGCTTTATATACCAATGATTTATAAATGCTTTTGCCCTTTCTTCTTCCTCCTTTTTAATATGATGTAGCCGGAAAACAAAACCAGCGTAATCAGCAAGCCGGAGATGAAGACGAAAAGGTCGGAAAGAGGACCTAAGAATGGAGAATAGCATCTACCTACGTGAAGCTCTAAAGCCACATTCCAAAGCGACATCGGGGTGGCAGAAAGCAACTCTGGGGTAGATGCTGTTTCACCTAAGCTCGCCCCTTTGCTATAATCGAAAATCACTTCTTTTCCTCCAAAGAAGTCCTTGGAATAACCGCTGACCAAAGAACTGGAAATCGGAATCATCGATTTTCCTTGGTTGGCTTTCCCTGTGAAATAATCCACAATCAGATTCTTTTCCGGATTCCAACGGAACATACCGCTGAATGATCCTATCAGCCAACCACCCTTGCCGTCGCTTTCGAAAACATTCACTCCCATCGGACTTATCTTAGGCGATTGCTTTTTATCCAATAAAACCGGCTTTTGGCGGAAATGCTCATCTACTCGCAGAAAACCTTCTGATGTGGAAACAAGCCAGTTGCCCTCTGTTGCATCCCATCGGATAGCGCGAAGTTTATCGTGCCAGACATTTCCATTCTTCACCTTTTCCGTGGTTTTATTCATCGCCAGAGGTATCATCAATGGTGGTCGGAGACACATACCTGTTATCGATAGCCAAAGGGTTAGGATAATTGTGGTATATCCTAATTTATTATGCCATTTCGCATTGAACACCATCTGTTTTCCAAGCTTCACCATTCTGTCTCTTGCCTGCAGTTGCTTCTGTCGGCGGATACGGTAAGGAAGAATGAATAGGATGATGCCCGTAATCGACAAGATGATGAGCACGATGGCGATGGCATCCACCACCAATCTTCCGGCTAATCCGAAGAAAGCACCGCTATGCAGGTTCCAAACGGTCTTGAAAAGGGTAACTTCCGGAACAAAACCTTCCGGTTGACCGATGATTTTGCGGGTAACATCCCTCTTTTCGTTGGCTGCATCCGTCTTCTTACCGGATATTTCATAAACGGCAGAACGGGTCATGGCGATGAGGCTCGTGCTGTCTTTGGTTAATGCTATATCAGCGATTCGCTCATGATTGTCGGGTAATGGAAATCTTCTCCATTCCTTTCCATTGAAGCGATAAACATCCATCATGGCTGCACACCAGATTTCTCCGTTTTTCGTCTGTACCATGTTGCGGATATTCCTGCCATCCACGTTCTTGGGTAATCCCTTATTAAAGTCTTTCCAGGTTTTCATCTCTGCATCGGTAAGCCATACGCCGCCATATCCATACGCCAAAACGGAATCACTTGGAGTTTTGCTGATGCGGTGATTGATCTTGATAGAACCTTTGATGATGCCGTTGTTGAAATTCTTGATATGATAAGCCGATGGCATCAGACTTCTGCTTACTTCACAACCGGCGAATAGCTGGCGATGATTCAAAATGATACCTGATACGCAGAATACCAACATGAATACTGACAGTACAAGTCCGAACCAACGATGGTATTTCTTCCAGGTAAAACGTTTGTTCTTTTTATCTTTCATTTTCTCTCATTTTTATAGTCTCATAATTGGGGTGCAAAGTTAGTGATATTTTCCGACCTTTGCAATACCAAGAAATGATGATTTGCTATGTTTATGCCCCTGATAAAAACGGAAATTTCTCAACTTTTTCACTAAAAAAGTTTGGTGATTTCGTGATTTACTAGTATCTTTGCATCCCGAATTAAAAATCAACATTTATAAAGAAAATAAGAATATAAAAAATAAGAAATAGAAAAAATGGAATATATGTCTCAAGAAGGCTACGATGAGCTCGTGGCCGAACTTCAACACATGGTTAATGTAGAGTTGCCAGCCGTTCGCGATGCAATTGCTGAGGCTCGCGACAAGGGTGACCTCAGTGAGAATTTCGAGTATCATGCTGCCAAGCGTGAGCAGGGCAAACTGTTGAGCCGCATCAGCTTCAAACAGAAGGTCTTGGAGAATGCCCGTGTCATCGACAAGTCTCGATTGAAGAGCGATACCGTTGGCTTGCTGAGCAAGATTAAGATTACCAATCTCGCCAACAAGTGCAGCATGAGTTATGTTATCGTAAATCCTCACGAGGCTGATTTGCATAGTGGCAAAATCTCTATCAAGTCGCCTATCGCCAAGGCTCTTCTGGGTAAGAAGGCTGGTGATGAGGTAATGGTTAAGGTACCTGCCGGCTTGCTCAAATTCCGCCTGGATAGCGTTGAGTTATAATGTATTATTTAAAAGGAAAGAGGGTGTTTCTTGGACTTTTGACACACCCTCTTCCTTTT
>ERZ791902.41-NODE-41-length-111569-cov-10.478236_pt1 | contig 111569 bp, 97 predicted proteins | sample MGYA00510149_ERZ791902 | MGnify/ENA primary metagenome ERZ791902 (study PRJEB30046, sample SAMN00792060) | human gut metagenome | study: EMG produced TPA metagenomics assembly of the A metagenome-wide association study of gut microbiota in type 2...
CTACCTACCAGCTCTAGTACATTGCTGAATGTACATTGCGTTTTTATCTTTGTATCTATAATCAAGCCATATGGCACGATTAACTTAGCATATTATACAAATTTGATATGGTTTCCTCGGAAGTTATCTTTTTCTTCCAAAATATCTGCATACTTTCGATTTGTATTGTAAATACTCATTTCCGAATGTTTCTATCAAAAACTTTTCCTCTACACAAACTATCTGCAAATGAAAAAATACCAATGCAAAGCCCGTGGCAAAACAAAGAAACCAATTAAAGAATGAAAGCAGTATTCCTATATACATTAAATCAAAGCCTAAAAACGCAGGATTTCTGCTAATGCAATAGATACCTGTTGTTACCAAATCGGTCTTATCTTCTTTTTGCACACCTGCTCTCCAATTATCTTTCATCTGTGCAACAGAAACAATAAAAGCAAGTACGCCGAGCGTCGTTATTATAACTCCCGTCAATCGCAACGCAATACATACCATCCCGGAATAAAGTGCAATGCTGACAACCTGTATTGCGGGAAGCAAATATGTAGTTGTTTTAAGAGTTATTTCTATAAATTTGACAAATCCCTCTTTTCCTTTTCCTAATTGGTCTGTCTTTATTCCTTGCTTTTTCTGGCTGAACATCTTTGCAAAATAACAGATATAAAACGCTGCCATCAGCGAAATTGTAACCGTTTCTATTATCATTGTGTACCTCCACAACTTCTTATTTATAGTTCTATCCAATATCGTTGAATGATGCCACTCTCGCTCAGTCTAACATCATCAAACACTTGGCAAGCATATCTTCCTTATATTGCATGACTTACTCAGCATATGCACTTGTAGGTCTAACAAATTTCAAATACATTTCTCTATTTCCGTAAATTTTGATTTCTTTAAGCCTTATGACCGCCGATTTGCTCGTTTCGGTCTTTGGCGGTTGCGCCTTCTTCAAGGTTCATTCCTTTTAACACAGCATTCTTGCCAAACTTCTTTTTGATACTCAGCATTGCTTCTTGCATACGCCTTTCTCGTTCTAATTTTTCTTCTTCCTCCGCCTGCTTCTTCCTCTGTGCCTCGTAATCGGTAAAGAGGTCGAGTTGCTGATATTCATTTTCCTGTTTGACGGATTTTTCATCAACAAGTTTATTCGCTGTAATTGTTATCCTGCGTACAAGCAAATGCTCGTCAACTATCCTGTCGTACAAATCCATCACAGCATTGGTAATCAATCGAGTAGAGGACGTCTTTTTCTTAAGGTTTGCTGTTCCGTGTGCGTGTTTTGGAACTTTGCGTCCATATCGGTCAATCGTAATCTCGCTTTTGTATTGATTTTTTAGGTTCGGATTACTTAAATTTTCAATATCATAGCCGATTGTCAACACAAGTTGGTCAGTTACAAGTCCTTTATCCACCAAATCAAGCACCATTTGGTCGGTCATTTCTTTTACAATCAACTTTGCCTTGTCATAATCATAAGGGCAATGCAATACCTGACCGGAAGATACACTGTTTGTTTCCGGCTTATATGCTTTGACCTGCTCCATTGTGCAAGGCTCATATCCCCAAGCGTGGTCTATGAGCAGTTCCGCATTGATACCGAACAGCTTGTACAGCAATTCCTCGTTATACAGTTCATTGGGCTTTCCGATAGAACATCTTGCAATATCGCCCATTGTATAAAGTCCGTGTTCCTCTAACTTCTTCGCATAACCATTTCCGACTCTCCAGAAATCGGTTATCGGGCGATGGCTCCACAATTTCCGGCGATATGACATTTCATCAAGTTCAGCAATACGCACACCATTCTTGTCCGGCTCAATGTGCTTTGCCACAATATCCATAGCAATCTTACAGAGATACATATTCGTTCCGATTCCTGCGGTTGCTGTTATGCCTGTTGTTTTCAGAACATCCTGTATCATCGTCATAGCAAGTTCTCTTGCAGTCATACGATATGTTTGCAGATAATCGGTCACATCCATAAACACTTCGTCGATGGAATAGGGGAATATATCCTCCGGTGCAACATATTTGAGATAGACATTATAAATCTTTGTGCTATACTCCATATAATATGCCATACGGGGCGGGGCAACGATATAATCTATCTCCAATGCAGGATTTGCGTCCAACTCTGCCTTGTCATCGGAAGAACCGTTAAATGTTCTGTTTGGTGCTTTCCATCTGCGTTTATTGTTTGCTTCCCTGACCTTTTGGACAACTTCAAACAATCGTGGTCTGCCGGGTATTCCGTAACTTTTCAAGGACGGAGATACCGCAAGACAAATTGTTTTTTCTGTCCTGCTTTTATCAGCAACCACAAGATTTGTTGTCAAAGGATCACGATTTCGTTCTTTACATTCCACAGAAGCGTAGAATGATTTTAGGTCGATTGCGATATAGGTCTTTTGCTTTGCCATCATTCTATGCTCCCTTCTAAAATTCCTTTGAGTAAATTATGCTATCGTTGCAATATAAAGATTGTCCTTGTCTACTAATAACTGCACCGGATTATTATTCAGTCGATTTACAGTATCAATATTATCAATAAACGGACGGACAAAGTTACTCTGTCGTTCAATCAACTGCCGCATCTGTTTGCGGATTTTTTCTGTTCCCATGTCGCCAAGCTTTTCCCCTGCTGCAATGAGCGTTTCATCAGCCTGCGTATCTCCAACAACTGGTATCCGCTCTACAATCTTGCCGACTGCTTTCGTTGTCTTTGATAATCCTTTCAGCAAAGAGGATTGTATAGAAGTAGCAGAATATCCAGATATTTCTTCATAGCATTGCGTATAAAGTTCTCTGTATTTCATCGAATAATCATCCAATTTTTCTGAAATACCGGACAAATACTCTTTGTCATAATTTCCCACAAGCATCACATCTAGGAATGAGGAGAATGCAAGTGTATATAATGCGAGCTGGTAATCTTTAAATTGGTCTTGTACCGCCTGCAACTGCTTATTTACCGTCTGGTCACTATGAATCAAAGATTTCTTATTTACTTTGGCAATTATCTGTTCACGGTAAAATACTATCTTTGCTTCTGCTTCTTTTTTTATGGCAAGCACCATTGTATGATTGCTATTCTTATACATCTCATTATTCCAGTTATACTTGTAATTATTGAACACGTCATACAGAAATGTAAGATTTCCTTTTAATTCAGCCTTTTCCTTCTGAACAAGAAAATCCATCATTTCCTGCTGCATTTCTTTTATAGAATCCAGTTTTTTATCAATATTCGCAAGTGCAGCCGCCATAAATAGCATTGTTGGGTCAAAAGCAAGCGGCATCATCTGAGCCTGTCCTCCGCCAACCAAACCTGCTGAGGTTTTCAGAGAACCGATAAAATTGCCCGTTTCCTTCATCTGAAACATTGTTTTTCCGGCTGTATTAACATAGTACAATCCACTTCCACCAGCTCCGGTTACTGCGGTTTGCACAGCAGTTGTCAATGGTTGAAACGCTGTTCCCATATCTGCCAATCTTGTTACTGGTAATTTTGTGTAATTGGAAACACCAACTTTTGTTTCCTCTAACAAAGGACACAACGATGCATCGTTCATCATTGCCATTATCTCATTGTCTTTCCCATTATCCATTTTTACAATCTCGCCCATATTCATACCTCTTTTTGGTCTGTTATTTTAGTTTCATAACAGACCTTGTAAATTTTGCGAATATCCTGCCCATAATTAGGAACAGTCAAAATATCTTTGTACTATATCATCTAACTGCCTCTTTATTTCTGCAAATTCACAGTCCAAATCCAGTGTTTTTACTGATATTTGATTTCCACCCATTTTATAATCATTATTTGGCAACACAATCTCATCCGTTTTGGCATATAATAACATTCCAGCAACATTACCGGAGTTGCTTGTATCAAGATTTTTCACATAAGTAAATATCTGATACAAATTTCCAGAATGCAGCGTATTTGTATTGTACTGACTTTGCGTGGTATGAGCATAGTATTTTGCATCAATTACCAAAGTTTTATCTCCGCTTTTAAGCATAATATCGCTCTGCATAACAGGGAGCATTTCCCTGTATCCATCATCTGTATCCCACGGAATTTGAGAAGCCGACGCCTTAACTTCGGGGTGTTCCTTCTTAAAATACTCAAGGATAAACTTTTCATAAAGCCTGCACATACGCTGCTCATCAAGGAAATCCATTAACTTTGTACTTCCATCAGAGGTTGTTTGTAGCAATCCTTTGAGTATCAGATAACAAATTGAAATCAACATCTGATAGGTTTGATTATTCTTATTAAATTGAAGCTTCCAATTTATGCTCTCACGGTTCAAAGGTTCGACTTCTGCAAAATAAATGAGGAGCTTACGAAGCTGTTTTTTTCTGTCCTTGCTGATATTGCTTCTTATGAGAGTGTCCATTGTTGTTCGGATAATTCTATTCATATATGAATTGACCGAAAACTCATCATAGTTGCAGACAAGGCGTTTTCTCAGCATAGTTTGCTCTTTTACCGAAGCAGAAATATCAATTTTGCCCCTTAATGAAGATAATTCCTCCGTTTGAACAATATACTCTTTGCCCAGTCCTCGTTTTAGCTGAGAAGAAACACCTTTTATCAATATGGCAGTACAGAGTTCGGCTGCATTTTCAAATTCTTCGGTAGCAACCTGCTTATAGCCATCTTCATTGAGAACCTGAAACGCATAGGAAAGCATATAGTATATGTTCTGTATGCGAATCATTTAATTGCACTCCTTAAAGTTGCAGACCAATCTCTAACTTTTGTCGGCTCGTCAAACCAATATTCTTTGATAAGCGGTATTACTTCATATTCCACAACGGATTTGAGCCATTCATCAGTAATTTCTCCATCGGTACAGAAATAGCTGTGACCGATTCTAAAACCATCTCCCAATGACTCATCAGAAGAAATGGTGTTATTAAGTGACTCAACAGCAGTTATCAGGCTCTCTAATTTCGGAGAGTTCTTTTCTGCCAAGTAATTTTTGAAGCCTTCCGAAGAAAACGCCGGAGCAAAATCAAAGAAAGCAAATCTTCTTCTCAACGCATAATCCATTAGTGCAAGGCTTCTGTCAGCGGTGTTCATCATACCTATAATTCTGACATTCTGAGGCACAGTGAACCATTCGTTTGAATAAAGCAGTTTGATTTTTTCGCCACGCTTATCTTTCTCGATTAACATCATAAGTTCACCGAAAATTTTACTCAAGTTACCACGGTTGATTTCATCAATGATAAAGAAATAGGGGCGTTCATTATCTTCTTCCGCTTCTTTGCAAAACTTATAGAATGTCCCGTTTTCAAGCTCAAATCCGTCTTTTGACGGTCTGTATCCTTGAATGAAATCTTCATAAGAGTAGCTTTGATGGAATTGTACCATTGCTACACGGCTTGTGTCTTTATGACCCATTATAGAGTAAGCAAGTCTCTTTGCCGCAAAAGTCTTTCCGACACCGGGTGCGCCTTGCAGAATAACATTGTATTTTGCTTCAAGCAATTCCGTCAGAGTGTTATATGTATCTTCGTCCATATAGACTTCATTCAGAAAATCATCTTTTGAATACAACGGATACTTGATTTCCTTTTGTTCCGATACTTCCTCAGAAGTATCTTCCGCAAACAAAGCAAGCAGCTTTTGAACATAATCGGGGTAAGCCGATATGTTGGTGAGCGTTTTCATAACTGCCTGACCGGGATGTTCCCATTCGCCTTTATTTTGCCAGTCAACTTTTCTAATGTGCTTGTAGGTACTTCTTGCAGTATCATAAATATAATCGGAAGTTACAATGCCTTTGCCGATAATTTTATGCATTCCTTTTTTGACAAAAATCACATCGCCGACTTTGATTTCATTTGCAAACTGCCAAAGGCAATGAGCGTTGTTTTTGTAGGAGTAACTTGGGTCGTAAACCTTTTTCATATAATCTTTGATTTCCTCTTTTGAAGAAAATCCTTTAAGGTCTGTAACATCGTCCCAACCGATACCCATTATGCCGGATTTATAGAACTCGTCCCACATTGAAGCGTTGTCACCGGGAGAGTAAATCCAATAATTCGTTTCTTTTATATTTGAATCAACTGTGGTTGTCGTGGTTTCTTCTGTTTTGCCCGATTGGTTGCTTTTCCAAGCATAATAAGACAGTTCGGGGAAACTGTGATATTCGTATTCTTTCTGATTAAGAGCGTTCTTTGCCTGCTCGCACATAAACAGATAGTTTCTTCCGTCGGGTAAGCCTTTATTTATATCCGAGAATATGGTCGTGAAATAATGGGGCATATTGTCCACATCTGTAATAAAAGCTCTGTTGGTAGAGTCTAAATTGATGAATGTATATGGTCTTGCCCAATAAAGTCCCATCGTAATATTCCACTTAATCATTTTCTGCTTTGTAACTGTGTCATAAGCCGAAATGAAAGCATTTTTATTATCTGTGGAGGCTTCATCGGAATATGCTATTGCTTTTTCAAGCAAATCCCAAAGGTTATCTATGTCGTGTTCTCCACGATTTTCTTTATACGCAAAGAACCACGCACTTAAATTCATTACTACCGGAATGCCGTCAAACTCAGTCGGTACGGCAGCCTTAATAGAGAATTGCTTTGCAAATTGTTCCAACAAAGCTATGCGATTGGCATTTGTTATGCCCTTATTAAACGAGCCGAAAACGGTAAATGGGCAGATGTCCTCATATACTTCTTTTCCTCTTTCCTTAAACGGAAAATTCATTCCGGCATCAGCAAAGATAGTTTTGAGTTTAGCAATCAGTTCACTTCTATTGTTTTTGTAATGAAGTAGGGCAGAAGCCAACTCCATATAAAATTCTGTCCATTGAAATCTCTTATCCATATTCATTCTCCATCAACCTACGCTTCCATCATATTATCTGTCCAAAGTTCGCACTGGGTCATAACCGTTTGAACTGCATCGTCCATACCCTCCGGCGGATACTTATGCTTTTTCAAAAGTTTCTTAATGAGCATACGCATTTTTGCTCTTGCCGACTCACGCTTTTGCCAGTCAATCGTCTTGTTTCTACGGAGAGTATCGGCAAGCTCTTTTGTAATGGCTATGAGTTCGTCGTTTTCGTAGAAGTCCTTGATTGCTTGTGGCTTCGTGAGAGCGTCGTAGAAAGCAAGCTCATCGGCTGTAAGTCCGAGTTGGTCGCCCTCTTTTTGCGCCGCTGCAATCTGTTTTGCCAGTTTCAGCATTTCTTCAATGACTTCTTCATTGGTCAACATACCGTTCAAATACGCATTAAGTGAACGCTGCATAATCTCACTGAACTTTTCGGACTTAACAACATTCGTCCTGCGGTAAACAGAAACCTGCTCTGCAATCAACTTTTTCAAAAGCTCAACGGCAAGGTTCTTTTCTTTCATATTAGCAACTTCTTGCAGGAACTTCGGGTCAAAGAGTGAAAATTCTTCTTTTATATCCGAGAAAAGGTTGATAACACCTTCGCTTTTGATACTCTGCTTTAAGAGTTCGTTAATCCTTGCGTTCATTTCGGGCAGGGATATTTTTTTGCCGACACCTGTGTTTGCAAGTCTTAAAACGAGTACACGCACAGACTCAAAGAACGCTGCTTCGATACGGTCGTCCTCATCGACCATAGAGGAGCAAAGTGACAAAGCCTGATGAAGCATAAGCGCTTCTTTTACGAACGAGTCCTTATCGTCAATTTTTTCTCTGCCCATAATGAAGTTGACAGCGCCACTAATAGTCTTAGACCTTTCAAGGTCTGTGCCGGTTTGGAACTTAGAATAATCAAATCCGTGGAACTTATCACGGCAGACGGACAGCTTTTCTTGGAATTTCGGGAACGCAACCTTTGCAACATCGGTGTCGCCATAATTCTTTTTATCACGGGCGGTGTAGTCGTTCATTGCCTTTTTAAGTGCTGTTGCAATACCCACATAGTCAACAACAAGACCGCCTTCTTTGTCACGGAACACACGGTTTACACGGGCAATAGCCTGCATAAGATTGTGTCCCGACATCGGCTTGTAAACATACATAGTGGCAAGGGACGGCACATCAAAGCCTGTGAGCCACATATCTACAACGATTGCAATTTTAAGCGGACTGTTGTTGTCTTTGAATTTCTTTGCAAGCTCGTCCTTGTGGTGCTTGTTGCCGATTATCTCACGCCATTCTTCCGGGTCGTTGTTGCCGGAAGTCATTACAACCGCAACTTTTTCCGTCCAGGCAGGGCGCAACTCTAAAATACGCTTGTAAATTTTCATAGCGATAGGACGAGAGTAAGCAACAATCATTGCTTTACCTGTCAGCAGATTTTCTCTGTTGTTCTCGTAGTGGTCGAGTATATCGCTTACAAGCGAATTGATGGTGTTATCATTGCCAAGGATTGCTTCCATCTGACCGAGTTCACGCTTGCTCTTTTCGATAACTTCTTCGTCTGCGTTGGCGGACATAATATCATACTCGGTATCAATCAGCCGCAGCGTTGCTTCGTCGAGATTGAGCTTGATAACACGGCTTTCGTAATAAACCGGGCGTGTAGCACCGTCCTCAACCGCCTGTGTCATATCGTAAATGTCGATATAGTCACCGAATACTTCACGGGTGCTACGGTCTTTTGAAGAAATAGGTGTGCCTGTAAAACCGATATATGTAGCGTTAGGTAGGGTGTTGCGGATAACACGAGCCGTACCGATTTTGACCTTACCGGTTTTAGCGTCCACGGTTTCGGTCAGTCCGTATTGTCCACGGTGTGCTTCGTCTGCCATAACCACAATGTTGTGGCGTTCGGATAACGCTTCGTGAGCCTCCTCGAACTTTTGCATAGTGGTAAAAATAATACCGTTTGCCTGTCTGCCGGCAAGGAGAGATTTCAAATTCTCTCTGCTTTCGGCGTGCATTGGTTCTTGCCTTAAAAAGTCTTTGCACTTTGCAAACTGACCGTAAAGCTGGTCGTCAAGGTCGTTTCTGTCTGTGATAACAACAATCGTCGGGCTGTCCAACGCTTCTTGCAACAAATGAGCATAGAACACCATAGACAGCGACTTTCCGCTGCCTTGGGTGTGCCAAAACACACCGCCCTTACCGTCGGTAACGGTAGCGTGCTTTGTGGATTCAATCGCTTTTCTGACTGCAAAGTATTGATGATACCCTGCAAGTATCTTAAACGAGTTGATACCCTCGTTAGAAAAGCAAATAAAGTTTTTGATTATATCAAGCAGTCGTGCCTTTTGGAACATACCCTCAAAGAAAGTATCAAACTGTGCATACTGCGTGTTTTCATAGTCGCCGTCTTTTGTTTTCCACTCCATAAAGCGGTCTTCACCGGAGGTGATCGTACCCGCTTTAGAGGTCAACTGGTCGCTCATTACGCAAATTGCGTTATAAATGAACATAGATGGGATTTCTTTCATATAGTTACGGAGCTGCCTGTACGCTTCGGAAGCATCCGTTTCTTCACGGGACGGAGATTTCAACTCAACCAATACAACCGGCAAGCCGTTCAAAAAGAGAATTACATCAGGGCGTTTATTGCTGTTCTCAATAAAAGTCCATTGATTAGCAACGATAAAGGAGTTGTTGTCGGGATTTTTATAGTCAACAATATAGACGATAGAGGAACGCTCCTCACCGTCAGCAAAATATCTAACCGGGATACCGTTTTGCAGATAGTCCATAAACACGGCGTTTTTCTGCACCAGTTCTCCGTTTTCAAAATTCTTTAGTTTGAATAATGCGTCCTGAATGGCATCATCAGGTAACCCTCTGTTCAAACGGTACAGAGAGTCAAGCAGAACTTCCTCATATAACGGACTGTAAAAGTCTCTTTCTATATCGGGTCCGTATGCGTACTCGTATCCCAAATCATTTCTGAAAAGCTCGATTACTGAATTTTCATAATCAGCTTCGGTATATAATCCCGGCATTTTCATTTCTCCTTATTTTACAGCTCGGAGCTGCATATTCTTTCTTCGTTATACTTGATTAAATTATCGTAGTTTTCGGTTTTACAGTCAAACATCACAACCTTAGGAAGTTCAAAAATTCCTTGTGAAGTTCTGAGCAGTTTATATGGTGCATACCAAATCAAATAATCAATACCGCTATGTAAAAAGACATTTACAAAGTTTTCATCCCAAAAGAACAAGTGTGGTTTTCCTGCTATCATTTCGCCTTCGTGTACTTCATCCATATTCGGCTTATTGCTTTCACATTGAAGATACGCAGAGGACTCATCCATAACGAATAAAACGGTTTTGTAACCGACGTGGTTGCTTTGGTAAAGAGGAAGCTTCTTTATGTGTTCGGAAACTATTCGTTCAAAGTTTGACTTGTAGAACAAATAGTTATGGTCTTGCTCTGACGGCAAAAGTGTTTTGGCATTAACTATAAGTTCTGCATTAGGAAATATTTCTTGTATGCCACTTTCTTTAAGTTCTTTATAAAGCTTGCTTTCTCCGGCGTTTGTCGGATTTTGAATTTTCCCCTTTTTATCTACAAAAGCGTGGTCGTCAACTCGCATAACATCCATCATCAGCTCGTCTTTTGGCGAATAGTAATCAGGTGGCGGGTCAGACTTGCCGGAACTATTTATCCAATTTTTCCATAAGGCTTCTGTATGAATTGAGGAATAAACAGCTTCAATCGTCTCAGACTGAGTTGCAAACATAACCTCATTGTCGTTGACTTCCTGAAATTGAGATATTATCTTATCTTCATCATCAAACCTATTCATTTCTAACCCTCCTATCCTTATAAACAATAATTTAGAGCAGCAAGCAGAAGCAATTTTTCAATCAATCCTTAGCAACGCTATCACAACCGTTAATCTTGGCGAAATTGCAGATGTGAAAGGTGGTAAGCGATTACCTAAAGGTGTCAACCTTATAGATATACCCAATGCTCATCCATATATTAGAGTACGAGACTTAAATAATGCTCTGTTTGCATCTCTTACTCCTAATTACGCATATGTTGACAAAGAAACACAAAAAAGTATTTCCCGTTACATAGTTTCTACGGGAGATGTTCTGATTTCGATTGTTGGAACAATCGGTTTAACAGCTATTGTAGATTCAACTTTGGATAAGGCTAATCTGACCGAAAATTGCGTCAAAGTAACCAACTTAAAGCATATAACACCAGAATATCTATTGCTATACCTGCGATCTCAATTAGGAAGAGAAGCCATTGCTAAAGGTACAGTGGGTGCTGTACAGCAGAAGTTACCTATTAAAAACATACAAGCTATTCCTATTCCGCTATTAAGTGAAAAGGATAAAAACGCTCTGTTTTGTACACTTGATTCCATTTTTGCAGGAATATCAAATAATGTTATCCAATCTGCAAAGCTCGCTTCTTTACGTGATACCCTGCTTCCAAGGTTGATGTCCGGCGAACTTGATGTCTCTGACATTGACCATTAAGCCGCTAAATTATTGTTTATCGCATTATTCTCTTTAATTTTTTCATCTATCGACCTTAGTATAGCAACAATTCTTTCCTGCGTTTTTTTATCAGGAAGCATAAACTCCAAATTTTCTATATCCGAAGGTTTTAGAGAAGGATACGCTGATACACTTTGTTCAGCAATAGCTTGAAGTTGTTCTGTGACCTCTTGTTTGGTCAAAGCATAATAAATGAAATCAGGCACAGCCTTGTCGTAATTAACATCAATTACTGTAAAACCTGTCGATACTAAGAAGTTATCAGGCTGTTCCTTGATAACTCCATAGTGTAATTGGTTTGGTCTTACAGTCGAGTAGATAATGCTATTTGTTTTAACCTTTCTTCTTGCTCTGCTTGGCAGTTTATCTTTAGCCGTGTTAATATACTGAATTTCATCAATTTTATTCATTGTGATATTTCCGGTATCCAAGTAATTTACAAACTGCCAATTTTCTTTTGGAGAATATGTGCTTTGATTAGTCTTAACTATTTCTCCAAGTCGAACTGTCTGCCATTCAGCCATAGTTTTTTCCTCTCTATCCAATGTATTTTCGGTGGGCAATCTTAACATTGCTCTGCTTTACCATTGCGTATTGCAAGGTCGTATCTATCTTTCTATGTCCCAAGAGCTGTTGAAGCTGCTCAATGGGCATTCCCTTATCTATTGCTACGGTTGCAAGTGTACGCCTGAACTTATGCGGGTGTACCTTGTTAAGTCCTAATTGCCTTCCAAATTCTCTCAGGCGGACTTCAACACCACCGATTTTCAGCCTTTCGTGCGGTAATTTCAACGACACAAACAGCGCCGGATTGTCGTCCGTCCTGCTCTCCAAATAGTTCTGCAAATGTATCTTTGTGCGAGCGTCAAAATAGACTACTCGTTCCTTACTGCCTTTACCAAACACGATACATTCTCTTTCATTGAAATCAATATCATTTCGGTTAAGCAGTACCATTTCGCCGACACGCATACCTGTTGAAGCCAGCATATCAATAATCGCCAAGTCTCGAAGTTCTGTGCAGTTATCCCTCATAAGCTCTAACGCTTCATCGGAGTATGTCTCCTTGATATTCGTGCCGGTTTTTACTCTGTGTATGCGTCTTACCGGACTTTTCAGTATGTAATCCTCGTCCTCTAACCAAGAGAAGAAGCTGGAGAGAATACGGCGGATATTGTCTATCGTTACCTTACTTGATTTTTTCTTTTCCTGATATTCCGTCAGGTATCCTCTGATGTCATCTGTAACTATGTGTTTGACATCTTTTTTGAGTTCACAGAGCATAGCTTCGATAGTTGCCTTGTAGTATTTAAGAGATTTCTCGGAGCAGCCCTCAATTCGCTTTGCCGATAGGAACAATTCTACGAAGTTTAGCTCCGAGTATTTCTCTTTGTTTTGATTTTCCGTTACCTCATACTTTGCAAGGCTGTATTGCAACACCTCTTGCAATTTTTCATTTTGTGCATTGTTCAGGTAAGGCAACATTCCCTGAATAACATCTTTGATTAAATCTTGTTTCACAGTCAATTCTCCTTTGAAATATTCTTAGAGAACGACTATGGGGTGGGAGTCCCCCGATATTAACTCCCGCCACCCACGGAAGTTATGGGTATGTTATATGCTAAACAATAATTTAGCGGCTTAAAGGTCGATGTTTGAGACATCAAGTTCGCCAGACATAAGCTTAGGTAACAGAGCATCTCGGAGTTGAGCCAATCGCTGATTTTCAAGCTGATTACTTATAATGGCTTCAAACATCGGAAGTGTTATCTCAGAAAAAGCTGTATTAACTTTTTCAGATGGCAAAACAGTTTGCGAAGCCTTAATTTCAGCAGAAGACAGATTAACTTGAACACCACTATTGGCTCTACTGCGAAGGTCAATAAGAAAATCAGTGCTATTTGTTAGCAAATAGATAAAAGGATATGTAATTCCTTTATATCCGTTCACTCTCAGGTGTCCAACTCGTTGATTGACAATGTATTCATTATCAATCGGCATAATAGCTGTGTTTCCCAATATTGCGACATTGTCCTTCATATCAGTCATCGCCATAAGAATGTCGCCTTTTTTTAAGACGAATCTTTCCAATTTCGAAGCAAGTTTCTTCGGATACCAGCTTTTTGTTCCATCGGGAATAAACCCACCACCACGGGCAATATGTCCTTGTTTGAAAACTTGGTAACAATCAGAAGATGGTTCGTTAAGAAGTTCTTTGCTCTTAAAAGCATAACCGTTTTGGAAGTCAACAATTTTTTCAAAAGGAACGACTTCCCAATCTGATGGCATAGTTCCGTTAAAAGGTTCAAAATCAACGAACCACGACTTAAATAACAACTGAGCTTGCTGCTCTAAATTATTGTTTATCTTATCATTGAGTGCAATTTTGTCATCAATCAGCCTCAGAAATGAACCGATTCTTTCTTGTTCAACTAATGGCGGCACATCAATTTCAAGATTCTTTACCACATCAGTCTGCACACGTTGTCGTCCGGATGAACCGACCATAGATTTTATTGACGGTTCTCTTACTTCCGGGCTACAAACAAGGTAGTACAGGTAATTCTTATCAGCAATTCCTTCTTTTGCTCGGAACACAATATATTCCGTTGAGCCAAAGCCAACCTCTCCATCGTTTAGGATTGAGACTTGAGCTGTCTTTCCGTTTTCCAAACAAGGCGTAATCCTTGCCATAATTGTATCGCCATTGCGAAACTTCGTGCCACCTGAAAAACATTCTTCGGTATAATACGGAACATCTCTATAAAATGGTCTAAGTACATCCATAGAGATTTTCTTAGCTATTTCACCTTTTTTTATTGTTTCTCTCGGATTGAAATCTGCAATATCAGAAAGCTTCATTTTAGTCCATTCAGATTTCATACCCAATCGCCCCCAATTTCTTACGGATTTCATCCTCCAACTCGTGAGACTTTGCGAACATATCGGAAAGCTCGGATGTAAGGCGTGTCATTTTTTCTTCAAAGGGTTCGCCGTCGTCCTCGACTTCTTCAATACCTACATATCTGCCCGGAGTAAGGATAAAGTCCTGCTTTTCGATTTCCTGCAAATCGGCAACAGCGCAGAAGCCTTTCACATCTTCAAGCGTTCCTTCTTGGAAAGCGGTAAAGGTATCTGCCAACTTCTGAATATCGTCATCGGTAAAATCTCTGTGCTTACGGTCAACCATATAACCCATTTTGCGGGCGTCGATAAACAGAGTTTTACCTTTTTGCTTTTTATTCTTTGTGATGAACCAAAGGGTAACAGGAATAGTAACGCTGTAAAAGAGCTGCGTCGGCAATGCAACAATTCCTTCTACAAGGTCGGCTTGAATTATGTTCTTTCTGATGTCGCCCTCGCCGCTTGACTGAGAGGATAAAGCTCCGTTTGCAAGTACAAGACCGATTTTTCCGTTAGGCGCAAGGTGGTGTATCATATGCTGAATCCACGCATAGTTGGCATTGCCAGCAGGCGGTGTGCCGTACTTCCAACGGACATCGTCTTTGAGTTTTTCCTGTCCCCAGTTAGAGAGGTTGAAAGGCGGATTTGCCATAATAAAATCTGCTTTCAAAGTCTTATGCAAATCATTGAAAAATGTATCTGCCTGATACGGGCCGAAATCGGCGTCAATACCTCGAATAGCCATATTCATTTTTGCCATTTTCCAAGTGTCAGCGTTGGACTCCTGACCGTAAACAGCGATTTCGCCACGCTTACCGCTGTGAGCCTGAATGAACTTTGCACTCTGTACGAACATGCCGCCCGAACCGCAGCAAGGGTCATATACACGGCAGTTTTTGAATGGCTTTAAGATAGCAACAATGGTTTTAACAATACTTGCAGGCGTGTAGAACTCACCGCCCTTAACACCTTCGTAAGCGGCAAACTGCTGAATACAATACTCATAAGTTCTGCCGAGCAAGTCTTTGCTTTCCTCGGTGTCGCCCATATCCATATTAGTGAACAAGTCAACAACATCACCCAAAACACGCTTGTCCAAATCAGGGCTTGCGTAATTCTTAGGCAATACGTTTTTAAGGGTAGTATTTTCTTTTTCAATGGCTCTCATAGCATCATCGATAACCGTACCGATTTCAGGAGTATGAGCAGATGAAGCAATTTTGCTCCAACGAGCGTCCTCCGGTACGAAGAAAATATTGTCCTCAACATAGGCGTCTCTGTCATCTTCAAAGCCGTCGCCTTCTGCAACAAGCTCTTGATAACGCTTTTCAAACGCACTTGATATGTAACGCAGGAAAATAAGACCTACGATAACTTTTCTGTATTCTGCTGCGGGAATATGTCCCCAAAGGACACACGCTGCGTCCCAAATCTGTTTTTCAAATCCGATATTTGCATTATTACTCGATGCCATTAACATATCCTCCTATAAAATCAAGCGAACCATAATACATAACTTTTTATTACTCGTCTAAAATAACTTCGCATATATCTCCGATGTCGCAGTGAAACACCTGACATATCCTCATCAGTACTTCAAGAGATACCGGCTCATTCTTATTTATCTTCGTTGCAGCGTATGATGTAATTTCGGCTGCACGCATTAAATCCTGTCTTTTCATTTGATTGTCAATCATAAGTTTTTGAAGTTTGTTATAGCATATCTTCATCAGTAACACCTCTTCATCTTATAATTCTTCTTCGTTACAGTTAGTCATTTAACATTATATATTAAATTTTCAGGCATTTCAAGATTTCAGGCAGAAATGTAACCTTTCAGACACCAAGGTGTCACTTTTTACAAACACCTAATACGACTCTTTTAAAGAATAATAAAAAAAGAGATGCCGAAGCACCTCAATTATACATTCTATTATTAACATTCAACGCAATCATTGCTATGACCTTTTCTATCGGCGGCTCTTTTCCGTCCGGTGCAACTGCTTTCCAAAAAGCGATTGCTTCCGGTTCAGCACTTTTCATTGCTTCCCGAATGGCAAACTGCATTTCCTCTTTTACTGCTTTTTCGGTTGTTCCATTTTCTTTTGCTATTTGTCTGAAAATGTCGTTCACTTCTACTTCCTCCTATGTCTATTAGTATGTGTCTATCACTGACAGTTGTTGTTATAGCATATTCTCTCTGTCGAAGTCCCGAAAAATTTGTCGATAGCAGAAATTTTTTATACTGAAAAAAAGAAAGCTCGTCGATTAGGACGAACTTCTGTGTTTTATGGAAGTATTTGCTTTGACTGCTTCACAAGTGTATCTATGACTTCATAAATTCTGTTTCTATCTTCAGGAGCAAGTTTTTCAAGCTTCTCATTCAGCATTGAGTTCTTGACTGTATATCCAGTTTCCAGAACATCTGTAAGAACCATATCCGATGATACACCTAAAGCATTTACTATCTTTATGAAAGTTTCGAGTGACGGAATTTTCTCTCCACGCTCAACCATACCAATATAATTTGTTGTCAAATCTGTTTTCTCAGCCAAATCTTCTTGACGTAATTTCCTCGCAAGTCGGAACTTTCTTATATTCTTGCCGATTGTATCGAGCTTCATCACATCACCTCCCTTAGTGTGTTTCCATAACTAATAGTATAGGTTAAGTCGATTTTAAATCACACGCACCCAAAGGAAGTCAAACCAACTATTAGTGATGATTCCAAACTATTTTTATGTTATACTATAAAAGTAGTAATTCACGATTGTTAATGGCGAAAGACAAATCACAACCCAAGAGCCAAGTTAAACAATCTCCATAGAATAAACTTAGGGGTAAAAAGGAATGGACGAACAAAAGATAATATTCAGTAATCGGTTTGAAAAAGAGAAATTTGAGGATTACAAAACAGATTTGGGAACTGGCAACACAATCACTCCTGACTTTACGGAAGCTGATGATTTTTTGAAATTCATACAGAAGAACCGCAGAAGTGTTCCAAGTAAAGAACGAATTGCTGATAAGGACAAATTCATAAAGACCGTTTACGAACTATCCAATAGCTTTGAAATTGATGCTGACCTGATAGAATTTGCCGAGGGATATATCGCTAACATCTATGTAGATTATGCCTGCTACACTGGATATATCAAGAAGCTGTTAGCAATTCTTTTTATCCTTGCCGATGATATTTCCTTTTTAGATGGCAAAAAAGAAGATGCCGATATGCTTTTCAGTTTCACTTATCACACACACCATATTTTCCTGAATAACAGAGAAACAACCGATTTCTCATAATGTACCCGATGGCTACTCAACTGAGCAGCCATCTTTTCAATTTTCCAGACACCGTCTGGAATTTTTAATATGCCGGAATACCGTATCCATAGATATTGCTGCTTCCGACTGCGTACTGTCTTTGCTTGCAGGCGTCGCCTGAGTTGCCCTCTACGGTATAAACTGTGCCATTCTCACACTTCTCTACGATACCAACGTGGTCTGTTGTACCGTCGCCTTCCCAATCAAAGAAGATAATATCTCCTACCTTTGGTTCATAAGTGCGGTCTTGCCATTTTCCATTTGACTTAAACCAGTTTGCACCATCCACGCAACCTGCAAATTTCGGAACAAGTCCGCTTTCAATATACCCGCATTGGTCAGCACACCAAGATACGAAGCAGGCACACCATTCCACTCGACTGTTAAAGCCGTACCAGCTCCAGTAAGGTTGTCCGCCCTGATTGCCTAGCTGTGTCAAGGCAACCTCAACAATCGCCTGATTACCTCCGGCAGTAAAGGCACGCCCATACGGATAGTATCTCAGAACGTGAGCCGGATATTGGGTATCTCCATAACTGTCCCAACCAAGCCTTTGTGCCTGCTGAGTGGAAAACTCCACTGCATTGGCATAAGAATAACCGCCATACTTTGTTTTTGCCCAAGAAATATACCCATTACCGAAGTTGTAGCCTTGTAGGGCAAGTTTGATATGCTCCATATCAATCGGACTTTCCACCTCTGCCGAGGTAAGAGCCGCTTTCAATTCCTGAACACCACACTGGATAGAATATTCAGGGTCTTTAATTCCATTAGGTTCGTGCGGATACTTCGTATTGAAACTTCCTTCTGCTGCCTGCATAGGGTCAAGTCCTCTGCCGCCGCTTTCCTGCATCATAACCGCCTTGATAAGTTCTACATACTCAGGAATGCCGTACTCTTTGGCATATTTCTGTATGATAGGTTCATAGGCTTCTACCTCTGCACTTACCGGAGTATAAGAATTACTGTCACTTCCTCCTCCAAACATTGCTACGGCAGCACCGAACAACACGACAATCATAATAATCAGCACCGCTATCCAACCGCCTGCGGCGATTGCTGCTACAAGTGCTTTTGTCCCTGCAATAATCGCTTTGACTGTCGCAACAGTAGCTTTCGCTGTGGCTTTAACGGTATCTGCTGTGGCTTTCGCCGCTTTCTTTGCCGTCTGAGCCGCTTTCTGTGTTGCTTTGGCTGTTGTTTTTGCTGTTTTCTGTGCTATAATGGCAGCTTCTTTGGTGGTCTTAATAGAAGTCTTTGCCGTTTGTTCTGCGGTCTTGACCGACCTTTGAACAGTATTGGTTGCACCTTTCGATACGGTCTTGACTGTCGTATTTCCTGCCGACCTTGCAGACTGTTTAATTGTTTTCTCCGTACGCTCCAGAGTTCGGATGCTCTGTTTTCCGACAGGATTGACCGATTGTTTCTGAAGCTGTTTCTCTGCACGCTTGGTCTTGAAATTCTCAATTCCCGTTTTGGCTTTCTGATAATTCTGCCTTGTTTCACGCACACCCCATCTGCCGACTTTATCCGCACGGTATGCAGTTTCGTGAACAGCCCTATCCGTTGCCGCTTCGATTTTATCGGAAGCATATTCCTCTGCGGAATTTTCCGAAGCATTGGTGGAATGTTCTGCCTTATCTTTCGTCATCACATAGGCTTTCTTCATTCGCTCCGTGGCAACTACTGCCTTATTTATGGTCTTGATTGTACCTTTGCTTGTATCTCTTGTTTTTATATCAGCCATCGGTTTCCTCCTTTCTCGAAAAATAATAGAGAGTGGGGTTTAATCCACTCTCTTAGCGACAACAACAAGCCTGCCATTGTTTCTTGAATATTCACAAGTAGAAAGAGAAATCAGCTTGTCGCCATACTCTGCCGATACTCCGGTATCATACAAAGAAAGTTCCTTGCACTTAGCAACATACGCATCAAACTCTGCCGCATTTTCTGCGTCCGTAAACTCATAATACTTAAAGCTATCGGAGCTGTCTGTATAAACGACTGTCTTAAAGACTGCAATCACTTCATACTGGTGTCTGTCCGTCAGTGTATCAAAGGTAATAGTCTTATGACCTTCCCAAAAGCTCTTGTTTCTGTACTTCATCAGTCCCGTAAACATCGAACCGTCATTCATATGGTGTCCGTATATAATGATGTTGTCTGAAGGTTTCTGCACATCACAATTTTCCTGCACATATGAACAGCCATAAGCGGAATAGGTCTTATCAAACTTGTGCTTCAGGTAGAAGTTCGGCTCATTTACAGACTGCACAACCGGATAGTTTATATTGGTATCCTCAACCTTTATCCAACCCACCATATCCTCATTCTGCCGATAGAGTTCAAGATATTCCGCAAGATAGTCCTTATCTTCCGAAAATGTCACGCCCTCATTTTCCTTTGGCGGCTCGTCCTCCACAATCTCCGCAAGGTTATCATAGACTTCATTCTGCTTGGCAGAGTCAATGTGATTACGGATAATAAAGAAGGTGCTTACAGACAACACTACCGTAAGCACCACCGCAATAATAATATAGATTTTTCTGCTCATTTTCTCTTACCTTTCCATATCGTTTCTCTTAGGCGGAGTCAAATCTCTGCAATACTCCGGATACCTCAACTTGATACCCTCCATGAAATACGGAGCATATCCACAACAGAACAGTTCCTCCGGTGTATAGAGATTTTCCCTGCCTTCTTCCGTAAATCCATTCCAGAGATTAAAGGCAAGGTGGCAGACCTTGACTGTGCCACTGGTCTGCCAACCGCCGTGCATACCTTCCGGTATGATACAGTCCCTCTTGAAATCAAACATCTTTCCAATATTCATTCTCGTTTCTTCTGAAATGCCCATCACATAGAAAAATGCTCTGTGATAGCAGTCGTTGACTTTGCACTTACCCAAATTTTCTAATACAAAATCTCTGTGTGCAGCATTGCGAAATTGAATTTTAGACATTGTAAATCCCTCCTTACGCTTCGCCTGGCTTGGTCGTCATCAGTTTATAAAGTTTCGTGTTCTTAGGGAATTTGTTTGCAAACGGTACAAGAGAACTTCCCACCTTGATAAGTCCGTGTCCTGCTTCCACATTCGTGATATAGGACATCTGGAGGTCGGAAATATTCAGGAGTTTTGCAAGCTCAAGCCTGTCTGTGGACGCCTGATTCAGCATAATGATAAACTCTGAGTTTGCAAGCATTGTTCTTGCTGTGTGGCTCTGCAAAAGGTCATCGACATTCTGAGTGATTCCACTTGCGTATGCACCGTATTTTCTCACACGCTTCCACAAGGTAAAGAGGAAGTTTGCAGAGTATTCGTGCTGGAACAGAAGATAAATCTCATCAATGAAGATAAAGGTGTTCTTACCCTTTGCACGGTTCTGTGTGATACGGTTCAGGATAGAGTCAAGGACAACAAGCATACCAATCGGCATAAGCTGTTTACCCAAGTCAAGGATGTCATAGCAGATAAGGCGGTTATTGGTATCCACATTCGTCTGCTTTGCAAAAGTGTTCAGAGAACCATGTGTAAAAAGCTCAATAGCAAGTGCCAGTTCCTTTGCTTCCGGTTCGTCCTGCTGCAAAAGTTCTGCCCTGAAATCCTGCAAGGTTGGTATATGTCCCTGATAGTCATTCTGCTGATAACTGCGGTACACGCTTGCCGTGCAACGGTCAATGATAGACTTCTGCTTTGCTCCGAGATTAGTTCCGCCGATAAGCTGTTCACAAAGGGACATAATGAACTCAGATTTCAAAATGACAGGGTTTGCACCGTCGCCATAATCCTTATTCATATCCATTGCATTGATGTGATTGTCGGAAGTCGCAGAAATATTGATTACCTCTCCGCCCATCGCATTGACAAGCTGTGAATACTCTCGCTCAGGGTCGATGATAATAATATCTGCGTCCGAAGAAAGCACCTGATTGATGATTTCTCCCTTTGCCGCAAATGACTTACCGCCACCGGATACACCGAGAATAAAGGAGTTACCATTCAAAAGCTGCTTACGGTCTGCGATAATCATATTTTTGCTGATAACATTCTGACCGTAATAGATACCGTTCTCGTGGAAAATATCCTGCACCCTGAATGGGATAAATACCGAAAGGCTCTCTGTTGTAAGTGTTCTGAACGCATCAATCTTTCTTGTTCCAAACGGCATTACCGTGTTGAGTCCATCTACCTGCTGAAATCTCAGTGTTGCAAACTGGCAAAGATGTTTTCTTGCTGTGGTAAGCAATGCTTCCGTATCATTCTCAAGCTGTTCCTTACTGTCTGCTGTAATAACCATTGTGATAACAGCGAACATCATTCTCTGGTCACGGGTCGTAAGGTCATCGAGGAACTCTTTCATTTCTTTCTTCTGCTGCTCCATATCATACGGAACAGTTGCAGAGAAGTTGTTATTGGCATTCTGCCTACGCTGCCAGTTTGTGATATTGGTTTCCACACCAAGCAGACGGTTCTCTGCTTCCTTTACTGCTTCATCAGTTGGAACGGGAACAATATCAATGGACATCATCAGATTTCTGTTCATATCCGTAAGTTCCGCTACCATACTATCTTTGATATAGGACGCATATTCACGAAGAAAAAGGACTCTTCCATAACGGTTTCCCATCTTGAAATAGTCCTTTTCAAATTCCATTGTGTCGGGGCAGATATAATCCTTAAAATCGTGTCCCTTTTTTCTTGTTTCCTTAATATCAAAGTGAAAAGAGCTTTCCTCTCCCACACGATAAAAATCGTGGAAAATACGAAGTCTTTCGTCTGTTTCCAGTTCCACGCACTTACTTCCAAGCCTGCCGAAGTGAGCAATCAAATCTGCACCGACACGGGCAAAATAAGTTCTTGCGTCCTCCACACTCTTTTTGTTGATGGAAATGGTAATATACTTATCCTGAACAATGGAGTTTGCACCCGTTGCCTTATCAAGAAGCATTTTGTTGTATTCCTCTCGATACTCGTCCAGATTATCTCCGGTTGTCGGAATAAGGATTGTCTGCTCAAAATCCAGTCTGTTGAGCCGACGATTATTGATTGTGATTTTTGTCGTCGCACCACTGTCAAGTGAGTTCAGAAGTTCGGAATATTCAAGGAACATCGCTTCCTTATCCTCACGGCTCGCCACTGCATAGTTAATATCCGTAAAGCGATAAGTCTTTGAATATTTATCCTTTCCCACTTTGAAAATGCCATCATCAAAGATAGCCGCCACGGGAATCACGTCCTGCACCCCTTTCGGTACAACAAATTTTTCTTTGTCCTGCTTAAACAAATTTGTAAGAGTCTTAATCATTTGACTTCAATACCTCCTTCTGCTTCTGTTCAATGCTTGGCTTCATCAGTTCGTAATACACATTGGTAGAATGAAACACCAGCTTCTTCGGCATTAAAAACTCCGATTTTATCCACGCATAGATTGCTTTCTCTGCGGTCATACCGTTGTACTTCACAAAACCAAGTGCCGCAAACGGGGCAGCACCCAAAATGCACACCCACGATACGGTTTCCGTGCCAACATACGGTCTGAGCAAGAAATACAGTCCTACCGCAACGCCACAAGCAAGAACAGAAAAAATGAACTGTCTGAGCGACAGTCCAAAAAACATTGACTCTGTATAATTTCTGATTTCACGGTTAATTTTTACTTCCATATCTGTTTCCTTTCCTGCGGTTTCGGTCGTTCTCCCTCCCGCATTTATCATTCAGGCAAAAGACTTTGCCCTTCCGTTTACCGCCATAGTAAACACATTTCTTACAATCTCTTTGGTTCATCTCAAAATCTCTCCTTAAAGTCCCATCATTTCTCGGATAATACGGTCAGACATCTTTACCGCACCGACAAGAACGAGCATATTAAATACCAGTTCCCCAATATATGCCCACACCTGCGTAACTGCTGCTGCATCAGGATTAACCACTGGCGGCGATGAAGCAAATACGGAGAAAATAATACAAGCAAGTACAATGACTGCTCCCTCAAGCAGAACTGCACAATAGCTCTTGATAAAACTCTTGCCTACATTCTGTGTCGGTTCTCCTGCAAATGTGGAAAGTGGTATCGGTGCAAGTGCTGTGTACATATAAAGTTTAAAAAATCGTCCATACACTGTCATTATCAGAATGAACGACAGCACCGTGATAAATAATCCTCCGATAAGCGTTACCGCCCACAAAGGGATACTCTCAAAAAATCCGCAATCCTCTATGGTCGTTACCATCTCTGCGGGCAAGGTCGTCTGTTCCGGAGTTCCAAATCCGGCAGCATTCATAATGGTTGAAATTGTCCCTTGCACGATATTAAATAGTGCAAGCATAAGTTCCATTCCGTATGTGATAACACCTTTCGCCAGTGCAAAACGAACAAAGAGTTTTAAAGCGTGTTCCGGTTTCTTCACATCTGTAAAACTTCCGCAGGTCTTTACCATACCTATCACAAAAAACAATACAAGTAAGGCAAGCCCGATAGCCTGAACCGCACCATTGATGTCAACGATAACCTTCCAGATATTCCCGCCCTTAAAGTTCTGCGGTGTAGTTGTGATTAGCGTCCATATTTCCGACAGTTTTTCATTCCAAGTTTCAAGGGCATTTTCAAGATTTTGAACTACCCAGTTATCACTCATTCAAAGCACCTCCTTACAATTAAGGGGTGTACCTTAACTTGGCACACCCCTCGATAACTGTGTAACTCTTATCTTAGCCTGTGATAAGAGTAAGGATTTCTTTCGCAAAAGTGATAATGACACCACCCGCAAGAGTCAGGAAGCCATTGGCTCTCTGAGAAGGGTCGTGAGATTTAAGTGAAAGACCGACCTGCACGATACCAAAGCCAAGCAAAATCATACCGATGGCACGGATAAGTCCGAAGATAAAATCGGACAGATTATTGACTACGGTAAGCGGGTCATTCGCAGCAAATGCAGTCGTTGTCATTCCAAGTGCCAATGCACCGATAATGACCATTGTGCAGTAAGCACGGAAGCCTTTCTTAACCTTTCCGGTCATAGGCAGTTTCTTTGTTTCCTGAATATCAGTTGCTTTTTTCTTAAAAATAGTCATAGTTGAATACCTCCAAAATTTAATTTGTTTGATTGTTTATGAACAGAGCTTCCATCTCCTCATCGGAAAGAAGTTCCCAGTTCGTTTCTTCCATTTCCTTTTCAGGAAGTGTTGCAGGGTCAATGTCCCAAATGGCAATCGAAGCAATATCTTTTGTGACTTCTCCATGCTTATAAGGACTCGCCTTTCCGTCTGTGGTAAGTGCCACATTCGGGTGTTTCATAATGTCATATTTGAAATCCATAATGGGTCTTTCCCCACGGATAAACAAAATAGCGTACTGATTATCGAGCATACGCACCTCATCAGGGGTAAGTAACTCTCTGCCGCTAATCTGATAGTTGGTGGAATAATTACCGCTTCTTCCGGTACTCTTTCCGAACGTGTTGGTATCAATGGTTTCCTTGCCCAACAGCTCCGACACATATTTATGGGTTGACTGCTCATTTCCACCAAGGTAAAGAAATTCATCGCAGTTACCCACAATGCTCTCCCACTGTTTTTCAAACAAGGCTTTAAGCTGTGCCAAGTTCTGTAAGATGATGCTTACAGATACCCCACGGGAACGCATAACCGACAGTATCTTGTCGAAGTCGTCCGGCAGTGAAACATTGGCAAATTCGTCCATCATAAAATGAACAGGCATCGGCAGACAACCGCCGTGGATATGGTCGGCTGCATAAAACAACTGCTGAAAAAGCTGTGTGTAAAGAATGGATACTAAGAAGTTGAAACTAGAGTCGTTATCCGGTATCAGTGCAAACAGTGCCACCTTTTTCTCTCCGAGTGACTGCAAATCCAGTTCATCGGCAGAAGTAAGAGCAGCAAGACTTTCCAAGTTAAACTTTTCAAGCCTTGCTGCAAGGGTTATCTGTATAGATTTTAATGTTTTGGAAGAACCGGAATGATAAGAGTGATAATACTTCAAAGCAATGTGGTCAGGATTATCTATCATCAAATCTGAAAACAGATTATCAAGCGGAGAAGGACTTGGGTCGTCCTCGTCCTCAATCGCCCCGGCTCTGAGCATTTCCATTACCATTGCAAAATTCTGTTCTTCCGGCGGTGCTTCATAATGCAGATAAAATACAAGTGCAAGCAGAAGCATTGACGCTGCCGTATCCCAAAACGGGTCATTACTCTGTGAACCTTTCGGAGTGGTACTCTTGAATAGATTGGTTACGAGCTTCTGCACATCATTGTCATTCTGCAAATAAACAAACGGATTGTAACAATGGCTTTTCTCCATTGAAATCAAATCAAGCACACGCACTTCGTAACCTTTCTTCTCAAGAAGATGTCCCGTATCTCGCAGGATTTCCCCTTTCGGGTCTAATATCACATAGCTGTTTCTGGCAGCATTCATAATATTAGGCTTTGCATAAAACCTCGTCTTACCTGCACCGGAGCCGCCGCACACAAGCGTATTCAGATTTCGTCTGTGCTTCTTGGCATTAAGCCCAATGCACACATTCTGAGTCATCAGCTTATTTTCTGACAGCGGCTTTTGTCGGTACTTTTTATCAATGGCTCTGACATTGCCCCATTTGGCAGAACCGTGTTCCTCTCGTCTGCGGTAATTCTTTCTTGTTGAGAAATAAATCCCGATACCCATTCCATAGCATAAAAGTAAAATGAGGACAGTTTTCAGGCTGTCCCCACATAATTTTATGGAAAATGGATTATCAAAGAGTGTCGCAAGATTGGCTGCTATTTCCGGCAATCCTCCGCTTATGGAAGGTGCAATCAGAAGTGCCAGCCATATGACCGGAACGATACCGACAATGGATAAAATAATGGCAGTCTGCCTGTCATTATCTCGCTTCATCTGAGCGTTTCCTTTCAATCACTTTGAACTTTTTCAATGGGGCATTTCCGACTTTTACAAGCAGGTCGTCTACTGCGTCTGCGGACTTGCCTTCCTCCATCAACTTTGTTTTCTCATCGTTTAAGGAGCGAATGACAACACCGTGTTCGTAATCGTCCAAAGCAATGTGGTAGAGTTTTTCTTTTTCCATATCTGCCCTCCATTATCTCTCATAGTCCTTTGAACGCTCCTGTTTCTTGCGGAACATTTCATCAGAGATATGACTGTGAATTTCTGCCATTGCATTTCGGGTCTTGGAAAGCTCCGCACGGATTTCTTTCGGCTCTTTGGAAGCCAGTCCCTCCGGAATGCGGTTAATCGCAAAATTCTGTGTATCTACTCCATACTTCTTGCAAAGCATATATCCGATACACACTGCCTGAAAGCCCATATCCCTGCGGCTGTAACTTTCACTGTTGATAGAAAGCTGTGCGTGTCCGAGTTCCTGAGCGACACACTGGGCAACTGCTACGCTGTCGCCCACATTACGCTTCACATACAAGGTCTGCTTTTCATTATTATAGAAAGCTGCCATATTCGGATACGGAAGTTCATCGGTTGCCGCAACCTCCACCGGAGATACATCAAGCATTGTCGTGATAAGTGCTTTCGGGTCACGGTTTGCTGATACTGCCGGAGCTTTTCTTCCATTTGTCTGCGTAACATCAAATACCTTTTTGACATTGTAGGAAATACCCGGAGAACCATCTGCTCTTGTGTATTCCACTGGTTCAAGGATAGAAATACTCTTTGCCCCTTTGGTAATCTTCACATTGTCCTTACCCCAATCATCAAAATCTTTAAGCTGTGTCGCCTGCGGATACTGACTGTAAATAAGGAGAGCATTTGCTGCGGAATATCTGTCCATTCGACTCTGCGTATCAAGAAAACTCTTGAATTTCTCAGGGTCACTCACAATCTCACGGGCAGCGTCATCAATCATCTGATAGACCTTTTCTTTTTCTGCTCGCTTCTTTTCTGCATACTCCTCTTTGGATAATCTTGGCTGATTACCGCCAGCCTTTGCGGGTTTGAAATCATTAGTCATAGTGAATTACCTCTCTTTTGTTTTGGGTTTCTTCTTCGGCTGACGGTGTACCGTCTGACCGTTTTTCTGCTGCGGATTCTTGCCGTCTTTCTTAACTTCCGGTTCTTTACGCTCTGCTTCTTTTTGCTGTTTTGCCTGTGCCTTGTAACGGTCAAGTTTCTCTTTGACCGACGGCTTTTCCACTGGCTTTGCAACACCCTTATCAGATTGCGTTTCTACCGGCTCTGAGTTTTGCCTTGACAGAGGGCTTTTGTCTGTTTTGGCGACTGAGGGGTTTGCGTTTGCTCGCTCCTCTTTCTGCATTGGATTTCTGACTGCTTCTTCCATAATGATTTCACTCTTGGATTTGGTCGGCTTTTCTTTCTCAACCGCTTCACGGTCTGCGATAGCCTTCTCTGCTTCACTGACAATCGAAGCCTTATCCACCTTGCCAAGTTCAAATCTTTCAACGATACGCTGAATTTTAGAAGCGTCCTCTGCTCTTGCAATAATATCTACCGGAGCGTTCTCTCCCTTTGTGTTCTTATCTCTGAGAACACAATAAAGAACGCCATAGCGTTTTGCCTGTTCGGTAAACTTCTTCAAATCCTTTTGCGGAATGGAAAAGACTTTCAGCTCCTTGCCTGACTTAATCATATTGGTAAGCCTTGCTTTGCCCTTCGTCTTTTGTTCCTGCTTCAGAACCGATACCAAAAGCAATGCGATATTCTTCGCCGCCGAACCGCTTAATCTTGCAGCAACTTCAAATCCTTCAAGCGAAAGCCTAACGACCTGCTCTGCTGCGTCACCACCGTTGTTCATAGCGTGATTTCTCCTTTCTCTGCTGTTTTTGTTCCTCTGTTTCGATATGCTCAAGGTTTTCTTCCATAACCTTTGACCTCTCCGCAATATCCTCGCAGAGTTTTACTTCCCGTCGGAGTTTTTTCAATTCTCCATTGATAGAAGCGATTTCATCTTTTGCCGCCTGAAGCTGACCATCATCAATATTTTTTCTTACCTTTTTTCGGAGATGTGTTCTTCCGGCAATCAGATTTTTCATCTGCTCCTCTAAGGAAGTCTTATATGAAAAAAGCTGTTCGTCCGTGGAAATATTTTCTCGTCCGAGCAGCCTTACTTCATCAGTAATCTTATCGAGCTTCATCAAATCATCTTTCAAAAGATAATGAAGCCTTGCGTTATTCTGTTTCTTATACTTGGGCAGATAACCGAGTCTGTAACAGTAATACAGATACAGCCCATAAAGTCCGCCTTTCTTTTTCAGCTTCTGCCCTCTGGTCTGCATACGGTACTGTCTTGGTTTATAAGTCGCCCTCTGGAACGGCTCAATCTCTGCCCATCTGTCACGATTTTCTTTGATACGCTCTACAATCCGGTCATTGGTATAATCTGCTCCGAGATTTTTCAGTCGTATCGGCTTATCGTATCCCTTTGGAGTGACCGTCCAGTATTTCCGGCTTGGACTTAGGTTATAGGCATATCCCATTTCCTTGAGAGCAAACTGAAATTCTTTCAGAGTCTTGCTATGGTCGATAGCATAATCAATGGCTTCTTTTGCAACCGAATAGCGTGTCGGCATACCTGCTTTTTCTTTCATCGTCAGATAATCTGACTGCTTACTGCGGTTCGGATTCGGGTCATAATAAAGTCCGTACTTCTCACAAATCCTGTCTGCAACTTTTCGGAATTTGAACCACGCTTTTTCCTCGCCCCACAAATGTTTGCCATCGACGAAAGAAATAGAGTTGATGACAAAATGGCAATGCAGGTGCTTTGTGTTCAGGTGTGTTGTCACAACGACCTGAAATCTTTTACCCCACACTTCATTTGCAAATTCCATTCCGATTTTTTGTGCCATCTCAGGAGATATATCTGTTTCCTTGAAACTCAAATATCCGTGATAGGCTTGGATACCGTCTGTCTTTTGGTACTGTTCCTTAACTGTTATGAACTGTTCACGGGCAATCGCCACATTACAGTTGATACCCTCAACATAAAATTCTCGCTCTGTTTTTTCTTCGTCCTTTGCATAAGCAATAACATCTGCAAGAGCCTGATACTGTTCCGGCGAAAACTCCCTTTTGATATTTGCAGAAGTCTTTTCCGGATTGGTCGCATAGTCAATGACCTGACCGAGCCTTTCTGTTACCGACCACAACTTTGTTACTGCCATTTCATTTCGCTCTGATTCGGACGAAGATATGTCCTCTCAATCTCTGACTGGAACTTATTCCACTTTGCAGCTTCATTCTTCAGCATAGGTGCGTCAATGAAACCAAGTGTATTCGCTTTGGCAGCAAGCTGATTGATGTTATTACCGATAGAGGAAAGTTCCCTCATCACATCATAGAAACGGTCATCGGGTTTCTCTTTCGGTTCGTAACCTCTGATAAGTAAACGGATAAGTCCTGCTTCGGAAAGACAAGCCTTCTTTGCCTTAGCTGCCAAGTCCTGTGCTTCCTTGCGGTTAAAGCGTACAATCTTCTGAATGTTTCTCTTTCTCATAATCGGTATCTTCCTTTCTCTTTATTCTGCAATCTTTGTTAATCTGGAATAAGCACATCATCGTAACGCCAAGACAACTGCCGAGCAGTGTTCCGGCGGCGATAAGTAATAACTCTCTCAAATCAAGTTCTCCTTTCTCACGGGGTATTAGGGGCAACCCCTAACGAGCCTTTTACCGTTTGGGAAACTGTGTTTATCCAAATGGTCTGCTCGCTAAGAATAAACATCTCCTCCGGGTTGCCCCGTTCTCAGTCTACTATCTCTCATAATCCTTTGATTTCGGCTTAAAAGGTTCAGCCACGATATTGCCGCCCACTTCCTTAGAAAAGCGTTCAGGATACTTGAACTGTTCCTTGTATTTCTTCATCATATCGTCCGGCAAGCTCTGAAAACTCTCACTCTCAGGCGGTGCATAACAGATAAAGAATTTGCCGCAGATAATATCTACCATCTCTTTCTTATCATTGTCCTGCACATAAACTGCACGGTTAAGCGGAAGTCCTCTCATCTTTCCTTCCTCATTACAGATGATTGCAACGTCATCGTCATAGGGCATATATTCCTCAATATCCCCGCCGACAACCTCCTGCATTGCTTCCAGACTGTCGTCGATTACAATTTCCTTCGGGTACTTTTCCGGTTCTACCAAGAGAACTTTAATCTTAGAATCATTCATCGTTCTTCATTCCTTTCGTGTGTTTTTTTATTGTAAATGCCCATCCGCATACAAAGAAAATCGTTGAAGTCCTTACCTGCTTTTGGTGGCTCATCAACGATTTCATACTTATCCGGCAGAATGGTTTTTAAGGTCTGTGCTGCCTTTCTGCCCGCTATATCATTGTCAAAATGGATACGGATTTTCCTGACAGATGGGTTACTGCCAAGATACTTTTCCAGTGCAATCGGCACTTTACTGTCCTCAATTTTCTTTGCCGGAGAATACACCCCGGACAGCGAAACAAAGCTCATTTCTTTCCAATCCTGCCCGTTCAGCTTCGCAAGCGTGGCATAGGATAACAAGTCTATGGCACACTCAAAGAGGTGTACTTCCTCCAAGTTTTCCTTACCAAGCCGAAAAGAATAATCTTTTTTACTGCCACTGCAATCGCCCATAATCCTACGCTTATTCGTGGAACGGTAGGCTGCATATTTTGGTTCTTTCTTCTCGTCATAGCCTACAAACACAACATTGTGATACGGCAGACTCTCAAAGATAAGGTCATTGGAAATACAGTAATTGATGATTTCAAAATCTATTCCTCTCCCGAAAAGATACTCTGTAATCACTCTGTTGGAATCACATTTTTCAGGGAGAAGAAGTGGTTTGTTTTCCTCTTTTGGCTGTGGCTTTTCATAGACCGGAGCCTGAATCGCTGTGTGTCCGATAATGGTTTCCACCGCTTCAAGGAAGCTGTAACCTTTGACCTTAATCAGATAATCCAAAGCACTCCTGCCGCCAATACCTCTCGACCACCATATCCATTTCCCGTTTGAAATCTTCAAACTGTCGTGGGTTCTGGTGCAATAGGTGTTACCTGAAAACTTAACCAGCTCATACGGTTCATAATTTCTCAGGTAGGTTAATAAGTCCATCTGCTTCGCCTGAATGATTAACTCAGGTGCGATAAATGGCATATCGACCACCGCCTTCCTGTTTATCTCTCATACGATTTCTCCTTTCTGCCGCCGACTGCTTCGCCCTCATCAGGCTCTCCGCCGACAATCTCATTTTCCTTTTTATCCATATTGAGCAGGATATTCAGCTCATCAAGTCTGGCAGTTTTTGCCCTCAATTCGTCCTCCTTTGCAAACGGCTTTTCGATTTCCTGCTTCGCTGTTTCAAACTGCTTCTCCGTATTTTCAAGGCTGTTTTTCGTATCAGCAAGTGCTTCCTCAAAGCGTTCTATGCCGTTATCTATTCTCACGATATTACCATGAGCATCATCGCCAAGCGGTACATCTCTGCTTGTTTCGCCTTTTAATTTCACAACATAATTACGCTGCACCGTATCAAAATACAGTTCCATTTGAAAGCCACGGTACTCGCCAAGTGGTATCGCATCGGGACTGTTCATTGACTTGCAGGCATTGATGATTGCCTGACCTGCTTCGGCTTTTTCGGAATAAGAAACACCCGATACCATCATTCCAAGCGGCTGCTCATCTATCGGTTTCGGGTGTAATTTTGCTGTTTCAACATCTTTTGTAAGTCCCTCTACACGGGATTTCAAGTAAGCAATCTGTTGTGGGTAGAACTTGATGACCTTATCCTCCAGTCCGTATTTCTCTGATAAGAAATTGGATTTTAACATCTTCAGCTTCTGTACCTGAATGTCTAAGTCCATCTTTTCTTTGATATACGGATTGCCTGTTGCAAGCATTTTTATCTCCGCATAGGACAGTGCGGTTTCATCAATATCCTCTGCCGACCTGACCGGAGATTTGCTCGTCATAATCTGACTTGCGAACTTCTGCTTACCTTCCACAAGCTGATAGAGGTATGCATCAAAGGTCTGCTCTGTTACATAGCGGTAAATATCTACCTGCGGATTTTCATTGCCCTGACGGACAATTCTACCGGAACGCTGCTCCAAATCTGAAGGTCGCCACGGACAATCCACATCGTGAAGTGCGATAAGTTTATCCTGCACATTCGTTCCTGCTCCCATCTTCTGAGTAGAGCCAAGAAGCACCCTGACTTCTCCCTTGCGGGTCTTTTGGAACAGTTCTTTTTTCTTCATATCCGTATCAGCTTCGTGTATGAATTTCACTTCACTTTCAGGAATACCTCTCTCAATCAGCTTCTTCCTGATGTCGTTATAGACGGAAAATGTGCCGTCATTCTTCGGCGTGGAAAGGTCACAAAAGACAAGCTGTGCTGATTTTTTGTCGGCATTTTCTTTCCATATCCGATAGATGTTATCGACGCAGGCATTGATTTTACTGCCCTCAAAATCAGGCAGCATATCGTTTAGCATACGCTGGTCAAGAGCCAGTTTTCTTCCGTCATTCGTGATTTTCAGCATATTATCTACGCTTGAATCCACACCGCCGCCACGCACCTGCTCGGCTCTCTCTGCAAGGGAAGCAACCATTTCTTTCTGCATTTCTGACGGCTTTACTGCAATGTTATGGTACTTTGCTTCCGGTACTGGCAGGTTCAACATATCCGCTGTCTTAATGTCCGCTATCTCCTTGAACATCGCCATTAGTTCAGGCAGGTTATAGAATTTTGCGAACCTTGTCTTTGCTCTGTATCCTGTTCCTTCCGGTGTAAGTTCCACTGCCGTAATGGTTTCTCCGAAAGTGGAAGCCCAGGCATCAAAGTGCTGCAACCCATTTTTCACAAGCGTGCTGTACTGCAAATATCGCTGTATCGTATAGAGTTCCACCATACTGTTTGAGATAGGTGTACCCGTTGCGAACACGGTTCCTCGCCCTCCTGTAATCTCGTCAAGGTAACGGCACTTCATAAAGAGGTCGGAAGATTTCTGTGCTTCCGTCTGTGCGATACCGCCCACATTACGCATTTTTGTATAAAGATAAAGGTTCTTGTAATAATGGCTTTCATCAACAAAAAGCCTGTCTACACCAAGTTCCTCAAAGGTTACAACATCATCTTTTTTCGTCTGGTCATTGAGTTTATCAAGTTTCTGCCTGATAGATTTCTTTGACTTTTCAAGCTGCTTTATGGAGAAGTTTTCCCCTCGGCTTCGCTTGAGTTCCGCAATTCCTCCGGTTATCTCCTCAAGCTGCTGTTCTAAGATTGCCCTCTGTCTTTCAATGGACATCGGGATTTTTTCAAACTGTGAATGTCCGATAATAACGGCGTCATAATCTCCAGTTGCAATCCTGCCGCAGAACTTTTTACGGTTCTTGGTTTCAAAATCTTTCTTTGTTGCGACAAGGATATTCGCCGCCGGATAGAGCTGCAAATACTCAGCCGCCCATTGTTCGGTCAAGTGATTTGGTACAACAAACAGTGACTTGTTACAAAGCCCAAGCCTTTTCGACTCCTGTGCTGCCGCTACCATTTCAAAAGTTTTTCCTGCTCCGACTGCGTGTGCAAGAAGTGTATTTCCTCCGTAAAGGATATGGGCAACCGCATTTTTCTGATGTTCCCTGAGTTCAATTTCAGGATTCATACCATTGAAGATGATATGACTTCCATCATACTCACGAGGTCTGACACTGTTGAATTTCTCATTGTAGGATTTGCAAAGCCTTTCCCTGCGTTCAGGGTCAGACCATATCCAGTCCTGAAATTCCTGCTTAATCATTTCCTGCTTCGACTGAGCAATTGCTGTTTCCTTTTTATTCAGGACAGCCTTTTTCCTGCCCTCATCATCTTCGATATAATCAAAGATACGCACATCTTTTAAGTTCAGCGTTTCCTCGATAATCTTATAGGCATTGATGCGGGAAGTTCCGTAAGTGTTATATGCCCTTACATTTCCTTTGTCGTAAGATTTGCCCTCAATATTCCACTCACTCGTAAATGGAGAGAAGTGAGCTTTGATATTCCACTGTGCATAGCGTGGTGTTTCAAGCAAATGAAAGATAAACTCCTGCACATCGTCCGGTGGCAGCCAAGTTGCACCAAGTCGCACGGAAATTTCACTTGCAGTCAGGTCTTTCGGCTGCACCTTTTGAAGTGCTTCCACATTGACCTTATAATCTTCCGGATAGAGTTCTGCCGAGTTCTTTGCAATTCTCAGTTTCTCCCTGACATTACCCGAAAGGTATTCATCAACCATCAGATACTTCGGTTCGTAAGCATTACCATACTCATAAAGCGGATTTAAGAAGATAACACCCTTTAAGTCCTCAAAGATTTCATTCTCCGATTTACCGGAAAGCTCCATCATATAGTCCATATCAATCGTAGCTTTTTCTCCAAGAGATACCGCCAATGCTTCGCTTGCCGTATCAACAGAAGTAACCGGAGTATGCGGCTTAATTGTCCTCTTAGAAAACATATCAGCCTTACGTTCCAGTTCTCCGTCCTCTCCGATTATCTCCAATGCGGAAAGCAAAGAGAATGAACTGTCCTGCGAAAAAGCAGAAGTATTTGCACGGCTGTTAATGAGTCCGTACTTACCTGAAAAGGTATCATAAAGTCTGTTTAATCGCTCCTGCTCCGCTTTGATTTCGCTGTCAGGGTAATCTTCTGTCTGCAATTCAATCAGCGTTCTGACGGAATTTCTAATAGCAATCATACCCTTAATTCGGTTCTCTGCGGTTGCCGACACTTCCACCGGAGTCATGCGGGAATTTTCACGATAATAGATTTTATCGTCTACCACCGTATAGGAAAAGTTTCTCACTGTCGGGTCTGCCGGAATAGAATTATCTTCCTCCTCCAGTTCTTCCTCAGTTTCATATTCCGTGATTTCTCCGTGAATGTTTGCTACTGCTTCATCAAGCTGTGCTGCAAGGTCTGCATTTTCATACGGCACACAAGTTGCTTCTATACCGAAACGCCCCGATACCATTTTCATTTCTCCAAGTATCATTTCGGGGTGCTGCACAAAATAAGAGTTCATCTTAATTCCGTTCTCATCGGTATCAAGATGAACCCAATCCGGCTCAATATCTATCAGTCTGTCACGCTTTTGCAGGATAAGAATATCCGAAACGACTTCCGTTCCTGCATTACCCTTAAAGGTATTATTCGGCAATCGGATTGCTCCAAGAAGCTCTGCCCTCTGTGCAATATACTTTCGTACTGCTATAGTTTCCTTATCCATTGTGCCTTTGCTCGTTACAAGAGCCATCACACCGCCGGGTCTTAACTTATCAAGGGATTTCGCAAAAAAGTAATCGTGTATCAGGAACTTATGCTTGTCGTATCTTTTATCTGATACCTTAAAATCTCCAAAAGGCACATTTCCTACCACTCCATCAAAGAAGCTGTCCGGCAGATTTGTTTCTTCAAATCCTTGTGCCGCAATGGTTGTTTTCTGATAAAGCTGCTGTGCAATCCCTGCGGAAATCGTATCAAGTTCCACACCGTAAATCTTACTGTCCTGCATTGTGTCCGGCAGCATACCGATGAAATTACCGATACCGCAGGACGGCTCTAACAAGTTGCCCTCCTTAAAGCCCATCTGCTCCATTGCCTTATAAATGGCTGTGATAACTTCGGGCGGCGTGTAGAACGCAGTCAATGTGCTTTCTCTTGCCGAAGCATATTCCTCCGGTGTTAATACCGAAGAAAGTTCCAGATATTCCGTTGCCCACGCTGAATTATTTTCATCAAAGGCTTCTGAAAGTCCACCCCAACCGACATATTTTGATAAAACAATCTGTTCTTCAGGAGTGGCAAATCTGTTTTCTTCCTGACATTTTTTAAGAAGCTGTATCGCCATAATATTTCTGCGGAAGCGTTCCTTTTTACCAACCGTTTCAACCTCATTTTCTCTAAGATTAAAGGTGTGACGGTCTGCCATAGGCTCATCAGGGTGCAAGTCAAAGCCTTTGACTTTTTTCTTCTGCTCCCAAGCGGGAACTACCGGCTCAGGCTCTTTATCATAACCGTTTCCTATGCGATAACCCTGATGATACATCTCATCATAGCTGTCAAAACCTGACTGCGAAGCTACTATCTCTCGATAATCTTCAATCGGCATACTGCCCATATTGGTCTGAACTTCTTCCGTTTCATTTCTTTCTTCGGCAGGTTCTTCCTTTACAATCAAATGCTCATTCATCGGATTCTCTCGCACTTTTCTGTCAAACTCTGTGCGTGAAAATTCCTTATTGAACAGTGGCATATCATAGTCATAGAGCATTACTCTCTCATCATCAACGGATAAGATTTCGTACTCAGAAGCACCGATATACACCTTATCGCCAAGATGATATTCATACTGCACATCTTGTAGCTGTTCTGCTTCTTCAGGTTCTTTTTCGGCTGGTTCGACCTCCTGCTCCGGCGGTGCATTAGAAAGTATCTCTCGGTTTCTTTTCGTTTCCTCGATTTTGGCTCTGCGTTCCTCTTGACTTTCAAGCCACTGAGGATAGCGTTCTTTTTCCTTTGGATTTAAGTATCTGTCCATTCGGATAAGTTCCCCGATACGTTTCTCCACCTGCGACCACGAAAGCGTGATATGTGGCTTCTCTTTGCCGATGCCTTTCGTAATCGTAATACCTTTTCCGTCGTGGCTCTCATCAATTCCTGCCCCGATTATAACGGGATAAGAACCGCCCCAACCGTATTCATTTTTCAAGAAGTCGGCATTTTCTTTTGCAGAAAGACTTTTTTCAAACTGCTCATAGATACGCATTTTCCCCTCAGAAAATCCGCTTCCATTCGCAAGAACAGCGTCGATAATCTCCTGAGAAAAAGTAAAGGCAGAGGTTTTCTTTTCCTCTGCCCAACCGTCTAATATGAATGTCATCTGACCGTCCATTGACGGTAATGGTTTTATGCTGTCACTTAATTCTCCCAATAATCGCATAGCTTCAAAATGTCGGGCAATAACAGCCCAATTATAAAAGCTCTGTGCGGTTCTGCTGTCGTATTTGCCCTCCCACAAATGCAGAACGTTTTCAAAGGTCTTGTACCCTACTGTCCTGCCATCCTCTAAAGTAAGCTCGGTATAATCATTATTGAAAATACTCTTTATATACTCTGTGCGGTCTTTGTTATCAGGATTACGTTCATAATAATCTTTGATTTCTTCCAGACTAGCCGACAAATGTGGTGTCGTTCTGAGAATTTCATTGATTACTTCATCATGCCCAAAGAACGGAAGGCTTTTATCCTCGTGCGTTCTGTCGTAATACTCTAAGCGAATATCACTTCCGCTTTCACGATTTCCTGTGCCGAACTGCGAAGAGAGTTCATCAGACGAATCCATTTCATCATATCCTCCGCTTTCATCTGTTCGGTCACTCCCTCTTTCTGTGCCATCTGGCTCAGGATTGTTTCCTCCATCTTGCTGGCTCTCTGTTCCACTTCCGCCAAGTGCTGTGTCAGTTCGCCCCTCGTCAGGAGATTGTAGTAAAGGACTCTGTGATGTTCCTTCAGAAACTCTCTCCTCATCTGAGCGTACCTGCCCAAAGTCACTTCCGGCTGCTGTGGAAGTTTCAGGTTCGGAAGGCTGTAATCGCCCACCATCGTGTAGGTCAGTTCGTTCATTGTCCAAACTCCTTTCGTCGTTATTTTCAACCTTATTGTATTCATTTCTGTCCTGACCGACAATTATGCGATTTTTACGGTTGAGTGCAGTAATTGTTTTAGATATTTCCGTCAATCCCATTTCTGCAATATCACTGGTAGCAAATCCAAGTGCATTGAGTGTTTCCTGCGTATTGAAATTGGTAACATCTCTGAAATCATCAAGTTCAAAATAACCGTCCGTATCAACGCCAAGCCTTGACATCATCATATATGCCACACTATTTGTCACGACATTTTTATAAATGAAAGCCACAATATCCTCTTCCACTTCCTCAAAGGAACTGCCCTCGGTTGCATAGTAAAGGTCTTGCAGATAATCAGGGATATTATCCTCTGCCGCATTTCTTGCTGCTCCCATAATTGCTTCGGCAAGACTGCTCTTATTCTCAATCTCTCCGAAAGTGCTTTCCAATGTTTCAATCACATCAGCTTCGTATTCCTGACGCATATCCCAAATCGGGACTGTTCTTGAATATCTGCTTTCGTGAGTATCTGAAATGTCAAAGTAATGTGTCAGTCTTTGCCGTGAACGGTTTTCATCAGCAAAAACAGCAATACCTCTTGCACCTCGGTTGACCCATCTGCCAAAAATTTTGTTCCACTGCTCTATCTCAAGAACCGCTGTTGCATCAGGTCGCTGTGCATATACAAGAAGCTGTTCGTCATAACGTAACTTATAATTTCGGCAAGCCGAAGCTAAGAACGCCTGCCAGTTCTGAGGATTTGACACAACCGTTTTGCAGGTGCGGTTGTAAAGCTCAGAAATAAGGTCATATTTTCGTGCCATTACTCTTGCACCTCCTTATCGCTGTTTTTCTCTGTTTTTGGTCTTGTTTTTTGACGGTTCGGATTGATTGATAGGTTCAACTTTGCTTCCATTAAGCTCCATTTTTTCAGCAAACTCGCATATATGATAGCAGCAATTTCCGACATACAAATGGTAGTCATCAATATACTTACACGCTCTGTCTGCTGTGTGTCCATCACGAAAAGTAATCCTGATTTTCCCTCCATCGGGAATATAGAATTTCAAATTGTAATGACTGTCTATAAATCGAATTTGCTTTTCCTGTGGCTCTGCTCTATTCTCCTGTTGCTTCATTTTCCTTACCTCTCATTTTTGTTGCTTCATCAGAACCGCCGCCCAAATACGAAAAGAGTTTACCGGATTTTGTATTCTTCTGAAGCTCCATAATCACACCCATATCAGGAATCGTGATATTCGGGATTTTCAGGATTGCTTCCATATCAAGCTGCTGCAACTTTTTCTCCGTATCACAACCGGAGTCAAAGAGTTTATTCAGCACCTTAACCTTATTCTGAAAAGTTGCTTTGTCTTTCACGAAAACACCTCCTTAACTAATGTTGATTACAATAGAAATACTACCTCTCTGTTCTTCTTTCTGCGGATTACGTGAATACTCAGGAAAAAGGGACTGTACTCTCTGCCTTGCCCTGCGTATGGTTTCAAAACAAGGAAGTCCATATGCTCGGTAATTAAATACAATATCCTCAAGCGGAAGATTTCCGGCAGGTATATATCCATACCGATTGTAATAATGCAGAATGAGAAGCATATCATCATACCTCGACATCGGGCATTCCTTTAAGATTTCAAGCACTCGGCTCTCCACCGTTTTCTGTTGTTTCATAATGTTCCTCCAAAAATTAAAGGGACAGAGTTTTTTACGCTCTGCCCCGACTGGTTAATGTTCGCTTGTTACTTACTTCTTACGGTTTTTAACCTGAAGAAAGATAAAGCCGCCGACAATAACGGCGACTAATGCGATAGCGATAATTGTCTTTGCTTCCATTACTCGTTACCCTCCTTTTTTTTCTTTTTGTGTGCAACAACAGAAGTTACGGCGATACCGACAGCAGAAAGTCCGGCAAGGACATACCAAAGTTTCATATTGGTATCATCTCCTGTTTTCGGAGTATCCCTCAACTCATTGTGCATTTTTACAACGGCTGTTTCATCAAGTTTGATAGTAACATTCTGGTCGGCAGGTGTGATATATGCGGCAGACGCATTGTTTGTCACTTCTGATACGGTATATTCGCCAATACGAAGTCCCTCAATCACAATTTCGCCGTTCTTATCTGTTTCAAATGTCATATCATAACCGTTTGCTCCGGTTACTCTGAACGCAAAACCTTTAACCTTACCATCTGAAGATGTCTTGACGATTTTCAGTGTTCCACGCATAGCTTCATTGATAAATCCAACACCAGCCTTATTCTCAACGGAATAAGTTGTTTCGTCTTTCTCAATGAAAACAGAGTATTCTCCCTTATCAAGCCGGAAGCCCTCTGGTGCTTTTGTTTCACGGACAATATATTTCCCGTAAAGCAGTTCTTTCATCTCATAAATTCCGGTTTCAGTTTCTTCAAGATTTCCGATAAGTTCATCGCCATCATCAATCTTTCCGTTCTCATTGGTGTCCTTATATACCTCAAAGGTTGCACCCGTAAGCTTGTTATCCGGATATTCAGCGTCCACCTTAGTGAGTCTGATATTGCCGTGAACATACTCATTGACAATCTCAATTTCAACTACCTGCTCGGCTTTGCTGATATTGACCTCATATGCTCTTTCATCAAGAACAAATCCCTTTGGCTGCTCAATTTCTCTTACAATCCATTTGCCATAAGGAACTTTTGCAAAAGAAAAACTACCGTCTTTTGCAGAGGTAGTCGTCATAAGTGCAGTATCCTTTGTAAATTCTGTTTCTTCGGCTTTGAAGATACCGATAACAGCACCCTCAAGTGCTTCTCCGTTCTCGTCAATCTTCTTACCTGATACAGAACCATAGATAAGTTCATTCTTGATTTCTTTTCCATCATTCACTTTGATTTCAACTGTTGCGGTATCCTGACCTGCATATTCAAACACAACCGGATATTTCGTATCAGAGAGAACATAATGCTCATCGGTTGCAATCTCCTTAACATAGTATTTGCCAAACGGAAGGTCTGACTTCATAACAGCAGTTCCATTTTCATTTACGCTGACAATCTCAATCAGTCCATCAGCCGGAATAACTGTACCGCTTGCAGATACAATATCTTCTGCGGCATAAAGACCAAAGCTGATGTTTTTGATTTCTCCGTTGTCGCCAATACCAGATGTCTTATCCTTTTCAATGGCTTTTGCAAGGCTTACCTGCACTTTCTGTCTTTCGTTATAGAACGATGTGGAAGTTTCGGTAACAGAGATATTCTGACCTGCGTAAGTAAGCTCAACCGTATGTGTTTCGCCACTGATTACCATTCCATCAGGTGCGGTAATTTCCTTGACCTCGTATTTTCCGAGATAAAGTTCTTTACTCTTAACAAATCCATCGGAGCTTGTTGTGATAGTATCTACCACTTCGCCCTTTGAATAGCGGAGTGTACCGTCCGGTGTGCTAATATCTTCCGCAGCACGGACTTCATAAACTGCACCCTCAAGTCCTGACACTTCATAAACAGGCTGATAGATAACATCACTGTCCTCAGAACCACTTACATTGACACCGCTAAATACTTCTCCGGTCTTTTCAACCGTGATAGTACCTTTCTGTGCCATATTCGGCTTATTGACTTTCACAACAGTTACGCCGCCTTCCTCTGTGGAATTTTCTTCGGTAATATCAAAATATACCGGAGTATCATCAAGCACATATCCGTACGGAGCTTGTACCTCTACGATGGAATATCCCTTGCCATAATCCAGTTTCTCAGGTGTTACAAGGGAACCATTTGCGTCGGTATAGAACACATCAATCGTGGTCGGTGTCGGATAAGTAAAGGTCATTTTGACCTGATTGCCCTGTGGGTCGTAAATCTTAAATCCTGCTCCTGCATACGGAATACTCTTTCCACTTTCTGCGTCCACTTTGACTACATTGACAAAGCTCTCAAAGTTACGGTTATTGATGAGATAACGGTAGGTCTGTGCGTTCTGTGAAATGAACACATCAAAATCATCCATCATCTCTCTGCCTTCCCAACCGGAAGTCTGGTGTACGGTATAAATACCATACGGCATATCTTTTGTCTGACCGAAGCCATTTTCATCGCAAACGATAGTATCTCTCTCGTCTTTATTGGCTGCGTCATAGCTTCCGGCAGATTTCAAATAAATCTCAAAGGAAGCACCCTTTTCAGGCGTTTCAATCTTTGTTTCTCCATCATCAGTGTGTTTAATGATAGCCACGTTACCTTTAATTACCTGCTCGGTTACATCATTGGAAGTAAGGTTGTGTTCCACCTCATAAAGTTTCGGGTCTGCACCCACTTCATGGATAGTCTTATCAAGCAAATATCCCTCTGACGGTGTAATTTCTCGGATTGTCCAGTCGGTATCACAAACATATTCTTTAGTAGTGAACTGACCATTTTCATCCGTAACATACTTATCTACAAGCGTTTCGCCCTTATAGATACCGTAAACTGCTCCCGAAAGTTTGGCATTGCCCTGTGCTTCGCCTTTCTCGGCGTCGCTCTTTGTTACTGTTACAGTAAATTTCTTCAAAATATTGTTGAAGTTTCTTGTGGTTACTTCTTTCCACTTCACTGGTGCAGTCTGATTTTTCGGTACGACATAACGGATAGCTGTGTCTACTTCTTCAAGGGTATATGGTTCAGAACCACTGATAAGCACATCTTTGAAAGTTGCCACACCGTTATTGTCCGTAACTGCATACTGGTCAACAGTATCACCGGAAAGAGAAGTACCGAAAAGATGGAACTTTACACCTTCAACAAGGTTATCTTCTGAGGACTTCACTACCTGAAGGTCGCCACGCTTCAATTTGTTATTGAAATTGACCTTTGCAACCTGCCCTGCTACAACAGTAACTCTATGTGTTTCCTGCGGCTCATACTTATCGTATGCCTGCTCGGTTACGGTATAGATACCCGGCATAAGGTTATCAATCTGGAACTTACCGCCATTGGCTGTTGTAACTGTCTGATTGATACCATTTCCGGTAATCGTGAAGTTGATACCGTCAACCTTGCCGTCCTCACTGGTCTTTACAATCTGACAAGAACCATAGCTGACTTTCATTTTCACATAACCGTTGATACTGTCGCTTACTTCCTGAGCATAGCTGACAACATCCTGCACACTGGAATTCTGACCGTGTTTACCCTCCGACCATACAACCACACCTCTGCGGACTGCATTTTTCTTCGTTGCGGTAATGGTAAATTCCTTACTCGGTGCAGTATCCATAGAAACCGTAAGTTTGTTACCATTCACTGAAAAGCTCACTCCACTGATACTCGCTTTGAAATTATATTTGGACAGCACATTATTGGAGTCTGTCAGAGTAGTTGTGTACTTACTTCCGTTCCACTCAAGTTCTATTGTCTTTGCCGAGCCGGACGATTTATTACAAAAGCTCGGTATGGTCGCATGGTTCTGTACACTCTGCACCATACTGTTGTAATAACTGAAAATCTTATTGCGGAGCGGATGCTTTGCATTGATGACATCTTTCACATTGCTGCAACCACTGGCTGCTACATGATTGAAGTTCGTATCACGCTCTCCGATAACAGTTTCCCAGATAAGAAGCTGTGTAGCATAAGCCTGTGCAATGCTGTTTGCTGCCGCTTCATTCTGTGACCTCCAAGATGTCGAGATTGTCCCACGATAGCCATACTGTAAAATACGACCAACGAAAAGACGGATTTCATCTCCGGAAATAACCCCGTTGGCTGCAAGGTTATTAAAGTAATTTTCGTCATACTTATTCATTGTCTGACCGACCTTGAGCGAAATTCCCGGCTCAATACAATAAGCAACATTGCCTGAGTATGAGCCAATAGCCTTAAGATTGGTAAAATTGGAACGTCCGGTATGCCAACCATTTTTCAAGGTCAAATTGCTATGTCCCCATACCCCATCGTAATTAGCATCGCCATCACGAGGGAAATCGACCATATAGACATCGGCTTTTTCTCCCGAAGCAGCATATGCTGTTGTCGAGCCAATGCCTGCAAAAGTGGTCACACACATTAGAGTCGCCAAGAAAAGCGACGTGACTCTTTTGAATTTTGACTTTATCATTGCGTTTCCTCCTGTAAAATTGAAAAACACACCGTATCTCTACGATGTGCCTTTGTGGATTTTCTCTTACGACAAGATTTACCTGCCGAAAAACAAATGCGGATTTTTCGTTAATTTTTCATTATACCATACACCTCCAGTCCGTTCATACTGTGCGATTTCCCCTTAGAGATAGACTTATACTTTGAGATAGTTATATTCAAGTGAGATAGTATATATCATTTTCGGTAGGTAAAAGTATAACTAAGGGGTTAGAGTGTGAGAAAGGGGAACTGTAAATCAGGCTATCTGCTGTCACGCTCTGCACGGTTACGCAAAAACTTGTTGTAATGCTCCAATGCTTTGCAGACAAAATCCTCCGTCTGACTAACGGGAATGTTTTTCGGGATAAGCTGTCTTACTCTGTCGCCCCTCAACACGATTTTTTCCTTTTGGTTCGGCTTTTCCTCAGACATAACAGCGTGGATTGCTTCTGTTGTAAGGTTGCCCTCGTTGAATAACTTTCGCATACGGATTGTCTGGTCGTGTGACGGGGTTGCGTCATTCAGGTCGATTTCGTCAACCACATCACGCTGGCAATCTTCGTCAAGATAGGAAAGTTCTACGGCAGGACGCATTTTAATACGCCCCTCATCAACAAATTCAAGCAGTTCAGGAACAAGGTTTGTCAGACGCACATATCGGTGTATCTGATTTCTGCTGTCCCCTGTTTCCTGTGCAATTTGTTCATCGGTTCGTAAATTCGTCCCCACTGGGGACACATTTTCTTTTCTTGGTCTGCCTGCTTGTCTTTTCATTGCTTCCAAACGCATTTTATAGGCAAAGGCTTTTTCACTCGGCAATATCTCTGACCTCTGGAAATTACTTTCAACCATTAAAATGGTTGCTTCATCTCTGTTCAGGTCTACAATCTCACTTCTCAGTGTTTCAAATCCTGCCAGTTCACACGCTCGCTTTCGTCTGTGTCCTGAAACAAGTTCGTATCTGCCGTCCTCTTTCTGCCTTACCGTTGCCGGAGTAATCACTCCTCTTTCCTTGACACTCTCCACAAGCTGCATCATATCTTCATCGTCCCTGACCTTAAACGGGTGGTCGGGAAAATCATCAATCAGCTCCAACGGAATATCTCGGATTTTTGAAAGCTGTTCTTCATCTCTCTGTGCCTGCGTGGTAAATAAATCATCGAGCTTCGTGAGAGTGAAGTCGCTCTTTCTTCCTGCCATCGGCTAACACCTCCTTTGTAAATTCGGTGTATGCCTTAGACACTGTGCTGTTTGGCTCATAAGCATAAATGCTCTTGCCTTTGGAAGAAGTTTCAGCGGCTTTTACGGCAATCGGAATAGATGTGCGATACAGCTTAATCTGATTTCCGAAATTCTCCCGCAACGCTTCTACCGTACTTTTGGCGAGGTTTGTGCGATTATCCACCAAAGTGAGAAGCATACCGTCTATCTTAATATCCTGATTGATATACTTCTTGACTTTTGAAATAGTCTGCACAAGCTGGGTCATACCCTTAGCCGGCAAATACTGTGCCTGCACCGGAATAATCACGCTGTCTGCCGCAGATAGAGCATTGAGTGTTACCATACTCAGTGATGGCATACAGTCAATCAGAACAAACTCATATCTGTCTTTGACCTGACTTAAATAATTCCTCAAAGTGGTTTCTCTGCTCATAGCGTTCATCAGGTTATATTCCATCGCCGAAAGTTCAAGGTTCGCCGGTAAAAGGTCAACGCCTTCCTCGTGATGCAGGATACCGTCTGTCGGGTCATTCATCGTTTCACTAATCACATCTGTAAGTTTCGTTGCAAGCGTGATACCCAAATTGTCTGTATCTCTCCAACCGAGACAGGTGGTTAAATCTCCCTGCGGGTCTGCGTCTATGAGCAAGACTTTCTTACCCTGCATTGCAAGACCAACACCAAGATTAACCGTTGTCGTTGTCTTTCCGACTCCGCCTTTTTGATTGCATATGGCAATCGTTTTGCAGTTTGACACCTCTTGCGTCCTCCTTTCGATTTATTCATAGCCAATAAAACGGCTATGTACTTGACCGTTTCATTTCCTAAACGGTCGTGGCAATATTTATTCTCAATATCCCTTGCCAAGCATATCGCTTTCGGGAAGTCGTTAAGGAACAGACTGCTTATCTGTATCATAGGAATCTAACCTCTGCCGGGTACTCCGCCAGCTCCGTAGAGAAGTATCATTATCATTCTGACTGTCATCGCCATATCGGTTGCAATCCGATACTCATAACTGGAGTTCTCGCTATTCTGAAATACAGAAATCACGGCGTACCTGCTAAAGTGGCTATCATCAGAATTAAAGTCTTAACGACCTGTGTATTCAGTTATCAAAGAACAAGTGAAAAGGCTTCCGTTTTCATCATCAGGAATTAACCCCTTCACTCATTGCACAAAAGGCTTCATTTTGGACACCCAAAATCGCTGCTTTTCCGAAAAAAATTCCAAAAAAATTTTGACAATCGGGTAGGAGGTAAATAATTATTTTATTTACCGTCCTCCCACACCACCTGGCATACGGTTCCGTACCAAGGCGGTTCCTTAGTTTTCACATATTTTCAAATAGAACTCTGTGAATGTGGGATAACCCCATTCACGGAGTTTTGCATTATTCAAGGCAAACTGTACCATTCTGTTGCTACTACAATTCCAGATACCCTGCCGCATAGCTGCGTGCCATTGGATATACTCTTCCTTCATTCCAAGTTCTTTCAGTTTCCTATATCTTGTTTTGACTTTCTTCCACTGTTTCCAATAAATCGCCCTAATCTTATGTCTTAGCCATTCGTCCGTTCTTGTAAGAAGAGCTTTCATATCCGCCATTCCAAAGTAGTTAACCCATCCTCTTATAAACTGTGTCAGTCTTATTGCACGATATTCATTTCCCCATCCATTACTTCTGTTTGTCAGTTCTCTGATTCTATTTTTCATCTTTGTGACTGACTTTGGGTGTACTCTGAATCTGCATTTACCTCGGTAGTTATAAAAGCTATATCCAAGGTATTTGACTTTGCTGATATGTGCCACACCAGTCTTTTCTCGATTTACTTTCAGAAAAAGTTTTCTTTCAATAAATGGTGTGATGTTTTCCAAGGTTCTTTCTGCACTTTTTCTGCTTTTGCAGAATACCATACAGTCGTCTGCATAACGCACAAATCTATGTCCTCTGCGTGTCAATTCCTTGTCTAGTTCATTCAGCATTATGTTACCGAGCAACGGGCAGAGCGGCCCGCCTTGCGGCATCCCCACCTCCGTCTTCTTAAATATCCCTCTGCTTATTACTCCTGCATTAAGATATTTATGGATGAGCGAGATAACTCTTCCATCCTTGATGGTTCGTGACAATACTTCAATGAGTTTACTCTGACATACTGTATCAAAGAATTTCTCTAAATCCATATCCACTACATATACATATCCATCATTAACATTTGTTTGGCATTGCTTTAGTGCATCGTGTGCACTTCTGCTAGGGCGAAAGCCAAAACTGTTTTCTGAAAACTGTTTCTCATAAATAGGGGTAAGAACCTGTGTAATTGCCTGTTGGAACATACGGTCAACTACTGTTGGTACTCCCAGTTTTCTGAACTCGCCTTTTGTTTCTTTGGGTATTTCTACCCTTCGGACTGGGTTGGGTTTATATTTACCAGCCATCAACTGTTGTTTCAGTTGCGTTCCATTATCTCTGAGAAACGATAGAAGTTCATCTACGTTCATCCCGTCGATTCCGCCCGCTCCTTTGTTAGACTTTACCTTCTTGTACGCTTGATTAAGGTTATCATTCGATAAAATCTTTTCCATCAGTTTGTCCGTTTGAAAATCTGTGATGATGTCGTTGTTTTCAGCAATCCTCTGATGGGCGAACACTTCTGCATGCTCTTTCTGTTCCGCAGATACCATTTGCAGATAGTCCTCAATATGAAGTTGTCTGTTCTTAAATCCATCTTTGGTTACATTCATTTACTCACATCTCCTAAAGTTCAGTCCTTCCCACTGTGTTTGCAACCACAATGGTACTATGACCTCTGCTGACTTCTTGCCATTCGTTGTTACTCACGAATTTCATACTCTGTTTCCATCCGCTGACAAGACCTCCCTTGGTACCACACGTCTCTTTCTCTCCATATATCTGCCACATTTACTATAGTTAATTCCGAGTAGTTATTGGACTTTAGTTTGTTGTGCAACCTTATCCTTAACCATAGCCTGATGTGATTTCTGTTCGTCAGACCAGAGATTTGCCGCCACCTTCCTTCAGATTCCCCTCACGCTAATCATAGTCTTGGCTATAAATAGGACACCCTTGGTCTTGGCTATATCCTTCCCACTACTTGGGTGGATTAGGGACTTTCACCCATTAGAGACGTGCGCCGCAAGGCGCACACAAAAAAAGCCGCCTGTTTCGGTTAAAAACAGACGGCATAAATGCTTGAAATTATTTGATTTTCAGTTTCTTTTTCTTTGCGGACAGCACTTTCAGAAGAACTTCATCTACTGCGTCGGTGTATCTTCCTTGTACTATGAGGTTATTTTTCAGATTGATAAGCGACTGTATCACTCTGCTTTGCTCATCATCGGTTAGGTAAATGTGATATTTCTTTTCTCTCATCGGCTGTTCCTCCAGTTCTTAAATATTTTCCTGATTATCTTAACATCTTCTTCTGTATCGGAAGATATAAATATATGTACGCTCTGAAATGCCGCTTTGATACGCTGGGCATATTCGGGTTCCACTTCGTTTGGCTTCATCGGCAACTTAATGAGTTTGATTCCACGTTGTTTACAGAGATGTTCCTTTAGTATATCTATCTTCTCCGAGTCCGTATTCACTTGAATGGCAACCTGCTCCAGTGGAATATATACATCAAGTGGAATGCCGAATAACCTATCAGAGCCAAGTTCAACTTTCAATCCTTTCAAATTGGCATAATAACTGATTGCAAGAGCCGGGAACAATGACAGATACTCCTGCTCACATATTCTGCATCCTTTATTGAGAACAGTACGCTCGTTTATCTTCATACTCCAAGAATGACCGTATCTGCATTTCCACCACGCTCTCTTTGCCGAATTTCTTGAAACTTCTGTGGGCTTCAACTTATTTAATTCATAATCCCATTCTTCTAAAACCTGCTTATCTGTCGTTGCAAGGTCATTGTATCCGGCAAGCACTTCTCGCTCTGCACAGACAGGGCAAACCGTTCCTTTCACACGGGCATTGATAACTGATTTCCACTCGTTTTCACATTTTCTGCAATGCCACCATACATTTTTCCTCGACTTTGCATTGACTTCATCCGGTTGCAGAGGATAGTTTTTCTCTGACCATTCTTTGGCTATCTGTGGGTGTGTACTTTTTAGGTCATTCTTGCCTTTTATAAATGTATAGCCACTGCAACAGGGACATTTACTGCCGCCTGAGCGTGTAGAGATAAGAGTATTCCATTCATAACCGCAGGTTCTGCACTTCCACCAAGCCTTGCTGTTTGCAAACGCCATAACTTCTGTTGGGCTATTTTCGTTTCTATCAGACCATTCGTCTGCAACTTCCGGGAACAGGGTTGCAAGGTCATTAAATCCGACAAGCACTTTATTATGAGAGCAATACGGACAGCCTGTTTTGTTGATGGTTCTGCTTTTTACAGTGGCTATCCATTTGTGTCCCAATTTACATTTCCATATCACTTTCTTGTGTGAACCAATAGATACCTCTGTCGGTTTAATTTTATTTTTCTCAGACCATTCAGAAGCCAATTCCGGCTTCAATGTACTTAAATCATTAATGCCAGTGACTACTCTTGCACCTGAACATATCGGGCATTTTTCGCCGTTGGAACGAGCCTTTACGCTTGTTTCCCACTCGTGACCGCAAGCACCTTTCCACCATACTTTCTTATTCGAGCCGAAAGTTATGCTGTCCGGTGTCAGCGGTAAATTCCTATCCGACCACTCGGCAACTAATTCGGGATGTACTGCCGATAAACTGTTACTCATATCAAAACCTCCACTTCCTCTGTGATTAGAGTATATGAGGTTTTGGCTTTTACTTGTAGTTTGCGAATATCTGTATAAATAGAAAAAGCCCTTTGAGAAAAGATTTCTCCTCTCTCAAAGGGCTTGAATGCATTAGTTTATAGGTTTCTTTGAAAAATCACCATATCCACCAACCTGACGCCACATTCAAATATTGGGTGGTCATAATAATCTGTAAAAAAGTTCGGTATCATATAAGAACGAACAAAACCGCACTTTTCATAGAATGGAACTGTCAAAGGACTATCGCCGGTTCCGACCTGTAAAACGGAATAATTGTCGGCATACTCTTTAACAATAAAATCTATCAAGGCTTTGGCATAGCCTTTACCTTGATATTCTGGAACGGTCGCAATATTCTTTATTTCAAGAATACCGTTGCCCTCATCCGTAACAACACATTCAGCTTTCACACCGTTATCATTAAACACATACATAGTGCCTCTTTCAAGATAGCGGTCTATCATATTTTCCTGTTCATCTGCCAATAGCAGTAATGAAAGGAATTGTTTTTTATTTTCTTTGATTTCCCGAATCTTCATAATTAGCCACTCTGTTAAATTTCATTTTAGACTTTTATCATACTTTTGAAAATGGGCAATCCCGATTGGGACTGCCCATATATTTTGAAAATTATGCGATTTTTAAGACTCTGCACCGTTTCAAGCACCATTTGGTGTAAATTTGGTGTATTTGTGTATTTTCAGAGCTTTTTCACAAATGAAGTACATCCCGTTTTGTAGGGTAAAACGGTACTTCTTAGTAGAGCTTTGCACCTGCCGGAATATGGTCATCTACCATAAGCAGATGGAGCTTTTCTTCGCCTTCTTCTTCGTGTACTGCACTCAGGAGCATACCGCAAGAGTCAATGCCCATCATTGCTCTCGGAGGAAGATTTGTGATTGCAATAAGTGTCTTACCGACAAGTTCTTCCGGCTCATAATATGCGTGAATACCGCTTAAAATGGTTCTATCTGTGCCTGTTCCGTCATCAAGAGTAAACTGCAACAGCTTCTTTGATTTCGGTACTGCTACGCACTCTTTAACCTTAACGGCTCTGAAATCAGACTTTGAGAATGTATCAAAATCAACATCTTCTTCAAACAAAGGCTCAATCTTTACCTTAGAGAAATCAATCTTTTCAGGCTCTGAATTTGGTGTAGAAACTTCTTTATCCTTTACACCATTTTCGGATTTTACACCACCGAGGGTCTTCATTGTCGGGAATAATAATACTTCACGAATTGTTCTTTGATCTGTCAACAACATTACGAAACGATCAATTCCAAGTCCTACACCACCAGTTGGAGGAAGACCATATTCCAATGCTTCTACATAATCTGTATCTACTTCGTTAGCTTCATCATCACCTAATTCACGAAGCTCTAATTGTTTTTCGAAACGTTCTCTTTGATCAATTGGATCATTTAATTCAGAGAATGCGTTCGCATATTCGTGTCCACAAATGAACAATTCATAACGATCCGCAAATCTAGGATCTTTCTTATTCTTTTTAGCTAATGGAGAAATGGATGTTGGATGACCATATACAAATGTTGGTTGTACAATTGTTTCTTCAACATATTTTTCGAAGAACAAGTTAATAATGTGTCCAACTGTATTATGGATCTTTTCAACTTCAATATCATGTTCCTCAGCCAATTTCACAGCTTCTTCATAACTCATATCTTGCCAGAAATCTACACCACAAGCTTCTTTGATCGCATCCACCATGTGAATACGTTTAAAAGGAGCTTTTAATGATAATTTTGTTCCTTGATAAGTAATATCTGTAGTACCCAATACTTCATTAGCTACTGAATCAAACAATCCTTCAATCAAGTCCATCATTCCGTGTAAATCACTATAGGCAACATAAGCTTCAACTGTAGTAAATTCAGGGTTATGCATCGCATCCATACCTTCATTACGGAATAAACGACCAATTTCATAAACACCTTCTAAACCACCAACGATCAAACGCTTTAATGGTAATTCAGTCGCAATACGCAAATAGAAATCCATATTTAATGTGTTGTGGTGCGTTACGAAAGGTCTAGCACTTGCACCACCTAAGATTGGTTGCATAACTGGAGTTTCAACTTCCACTAAACCTTGACCATCCAAATAATGTTGGATTGCACGAATAATTTTTGGTCTTGTTAGTGCAATATGCTTAGCTTCTGGATTCATGATCAAGTCTACATAACGACGACGGAAACGCTCTTCAACATCTGTTAAACCATGGAATTTTTCTGGTAATGGACGAAGTGATTTTGAAAGGTGTGTATAGTTTTTAGCACGAACAGACAATTGTCCATGATCTGTTTTCATAACAGTACCTTCAATACCTACAATATCTCCAATATCATTTTTCTTGAAGATTTCATATTGATCATCACCAATTTCATCTTTACGAACATAAATCTGAATTTGACCTTCACGATCCTGGATGTTCATAAAACCAGCCTTACCCTGACGACGCTTCGTCATGATACGACCTGCAATTTTAACAGTTACTTGTAACTCATCTAATTCTTCTTTTGTCTTGTCTTCATAAGATGATTTGATAATACCTGAATTTGAAGTACGATCATAACGAGATCCAAATGGATCAATACCCATGTCGATCAAATCTTGCATCTTTTGACGACGAACTTGTTCTTGTTGCGTTAACTTTTCCATTGTTTTCTCCTTTTTCTTTTATCCATAAAAAAAGGCACTTGCCACAAAGGGACGAAGTGCTCGTGTTACCACCCTAATTTACCAGACAAATCACTTTGTCTAGCCTTAGTCACTGTCTATAAACAGCGCTTCCTTTAATGCAGGAAATACAAATAGCTCCAAGTCTTTATTCCCAATTAGTCCTACGCTTTTTTTCACCAACCAAAAGCTCTCTAAAGTATTTCTAAAAGGTACTCGCCCTCTTCATTGCCTTTTTATACGCTTTTATCCTACTAGACAATACACAATTTGTCAATTTAAGATTTATCCATATATCGAATATTTAATTCTTTAATACTGTTTTTAAATAAAACATCGATCTTGGCATAATATGTTTCTACATCCGGCTCAAAATTACGAGAAATCCAATACTTTAAAAAGTATAACAAATCATTCGCATAATAATCCACTAAAAAATCTACTGTAAATCTTGAATCCATCCCAGTCACATCTAAATAAGAAAATACATTTCTAAATATTTCTTTAAACACATTACTCATTAAATCTTCAAACCCATTCTGTCCTGTGATTCTGTAACAAGACTTAAAGAAATCACGATTATCACTTACAGTCTGAAAGATGTGTTTTATAATTTGAGGATTGGATTCATGCTCAATCCCTTTATAAAACATACGATGAATCAAGTATTCTAAAGCCTCATACTTATCCATAAAATGATTATAGAAAGTTCCACGAATAACACCTGTTTTATCGCAAATCTGTTTGATTGTGATCTTTTCGAAAGGCTTTTGTTGCATCAAAATATACAATCCCTCGCTCAGAAGATCTTTCATTGTCACCTTTTCATTAAATGTCATGAAATCACCTCTACAATCGTATTAATTTAAAAATTAATGATAAGCTCATAAATAAGTATACGACACCGCAAAGAAAATAATAAGCCTTTTGATATCCGGCCCCATTATAATATCCAATATAGAAGTGAATCATATAGCCAGCAAGTACAATTAAAAATAAAACTAAAGACTCCATCAAATAAGGAAGATTCATATAATAACAGCCAACTCCAACAAAGAAACAGTCCAGTCCTCCAATAAGAGCCAATTTAATAATTTGTTTTGTATCAAACTCTTGTAGCCTTTCCACAAACTTTCCACGCTTAAAACTATAAATGATCATTCCATTTCCAAGAATTAAAAAGACAAATATCGCAACACATTTATTCAATGTTGCCAATGGACGTCCAAAAATATATGTGGACATTCCATGTCCTAATAAAAACATACCCGAACTGCATAGCGCAAAAATCAATCCATAAACCAATGCTTTTGAAAAGCGAATATTACGAATTGAAGCCCCCTGTTCTAGTGCACATACAAATACGTCTAAACTAAGACAAATACTCAAAATTCCAAATATCAACATAGCAATCCACCTTCATTAACTTTATTGTATACGAACTAGGATTATTTTAAAAATCACGATGAACATATTTCAATAAATGTATTTATGAACTACAATAAAGCTATGAAAAACATCATTGACTACATCAAAGAATACGGAAATTTAACCCTTGAAGAATACCCATTTAATAATGTGGACTCTTTGATTCTCTCACAAATCTCCTATATTAAATTTGAAAACTCAAGCATTGACATCGAATCTGAAATCCATTTATTAAGCGATTTTGAAAATGAAATTGATACTTTATGCATCGATACCCGAGTACCTGAATTAAACGAAGAATTATTTCTTCAATGCATACACTCCCTTCGTTATGAATCCATTACCATTTCTCATCTACAAACTAATTTTGACAAAGATAATGAAAAACAATTCTGTGCTATGACTTTTCATTTACCCAACCAAATTGACTATATTGCCTTTCGAGGAACCGATGCTAGCTTTGTAGGATGGAAAGAAGATTTTAATCTATGTTTTCAAGAAAATATTCCAAGTCAAATTTCTGCCTTAAACTATGTAAACAACTATAAGACAAAACACAAACTCATCTTAGGCGGACACTCCAAAGGAGCAAATCTTGCCCTTTATGCCGGTATCCATACACACAACCCCATTTATTGTATATACAATCATGATGGACCTGGATTTCTTACACCTTATCAAACCGATAAGAAAGTATTTAAAACCATACCACAATCGAGTGTTATTGGACTCTTACTTGAAGAAACACATAATTATCAAATCATTCAAAGTGATGCCATATCCATCCTTCAACATGATCCATTTACGTGGTGCGTAGAAAACGGAGACTTTATCTATCTCAAACAAAATGATCAACTATCCAAACATACACAATCCACACTATCAAAATGGCTTAAATCTATTGATGTCAATACCCGCAAACAAGTTATTGATACCATTTACTCTATCTTTTCAGATTATGAAAACCCAAAAGATTTAAGAAAGAATATCGATATAGCTGAAATGATCAAATCCATTCAAAATATGGATGGTCAAACGAAGAAAATGATTAGTGAAACGATTCAAGTCTTATTCAAATGCATCCAAAATGAAATCAAGCGAGGATTCTAAATTCCTCGCTTAAATAATATATAACTATAGATACACGGAATAATAGTCGCTACAAGAATCACAACAATGCCCATTGTCATATAGCCAAGTAATCCAAGTACTATATATAAGGTTCCAGCTATCACCATACAATAGCCACCCACACGATTTGACAACACCCAGTTTTCATCACTATTTAATGCCCACGAAGTTTTAATTCCAACCGCATAATTCCGTTTTACTTTTGGCAAATAATTTCCTAATACAATTAATAATACACCAACAAGAATATTCATCACAAAACCAACATCAAACGAGTAGCCTAATCCAAAATAAATAATCGTCATATTTGTCACAATGCAAACGACAGGACAAATCATAAATAAAATATTCATCATAAAATCTGGAATATTATTTCGCTTTGGATCTTTTACCGTCACAAAACAAGTAAATACATGAATTGCCAAACACAAAAACAACATACCAAATAAACCCATAAACTTAGGCATTGTACCATCGACTTGTCCATTCACATCAAAATGGGTTGGTACAACATCCGGTAGTTGACTATAGAAAACCAGATTCAAAGCGAATGGAATCACAAACAAAGCTAAACTAAACATAAACCATTTATTTTTCAACATCTTCATTCCCTCCAATAAAAGATTTAAAATAACACAACATCTCCTCAAAAACAGATGCGTTAATTTGATAAAAGATAAAATTTTTATCCTTCTCTTCACAAATCAAACCTGCATCCTTTAATAAGGATAAGTGATAAGAAACAGTTGCCTGAGACATATCAAAATGACTTGCGATATCTCCAGCTGACATCTTCCCTTTTTTTAATAAACTCAAAATGTCTCTTCTGACTGGAGCACCTAGTGCTTTAAACGTTTTTTCAAACAAAATATCACCACCTATTTAGAAATATTTCTAAATAGATTATACATCACTTTCATAATATTGCAATCCTATTTAGAATTTTTTCTAAATAGATAATAAAAAGAATCAGGAAGACTATTCTCCCTGATACGTTGTATATTTTTGATATTCCTTTGTCGTTTCTTCATCAAAACAATACAAACTGATTTTCATTGTATAATCACTATTCGCATCCAACCAATCCGCAATTGTCTTTAATACTAATGGCACTGCCTTTTCTACAGGATAGCCATAAACACCACATGAAATAGCAGGAAATGCGATAGTATGAATATCATTCTTACGAGCTAACGTTAAGCTATTCCAATAACAATCCCTCAACATATGCTCATCTTCATGTTTACCAGAATACACCGGACCCACAGTATGAATTACATACTTTGCCTTTAAATCATACCCCTTAGTAATCTTGGCCTGACCTGTATGACAACCATTTAATAATTTACACTCTTCAAGTAATTTAGGGCCTGCCGCTCTATGAATAGCGCCATCTACACCGCCGCCACCTAAAAGCGATTCATTCGCTGCATTGACAATACAATCTCCATCAAAAGTAGTAATATCTCCTTTTACTACTTTGATTTCACTCTCTAGATTCTTATTGTCTAAAATCATTTCAATTAAAACTTTTGGTAAAAAATACGAATCTTTCCAAGGATTTAATACAACTCCACTTACACCTTGTGTATCATGCACCATATTTAATACATCCATCACACTTTGATTTAATGTTTCTGTAGCCTGACCCAAATCCACTTGAGCCTGTGTAGTAAAAGCTACAAATACATCTTGACCATCATCTAAAGATAATCTTCGATAGACCTTTTCATCATTTGCATCACCGACAGGAATAATAAATTGTTTTTCTTCTTTTGCCAGTTTACGAATATGCGAAAGAACCTCCATATTCTTTTCACGAGTCCCCTCTTGATATAATTCTTGAATCAATGTTTCTAATCTTTCCATACCTATTTCCTAACTACAAATGTCAAACTAAAAGGAAAAGCTCCAATCACATCTTGATAGATTGAGTCATCAATAAAGAATCCCTCTTTCATTGCACTTTCCTTTAATAATGAATCTAACGAAATAAATTCTTCTTCGCTAATTTTAAAATCATTAAAACAATACCCATCATTAAAGCGTTGATAGTTAAATACTTCATCCATTAAATCCCAAGTACTGACTTCACTACCATCTTCTAATGTATCCATATAGTTTAATAATTCATTTACGATTTCTTGTTGTCTTTCTTGTACCATAAAAATCACCTACACTTATTCTAACACAAAACGAAAAAGAGGCATCGCCTCTTAATCAATTTCTAAATATTCTTTGATTCTTTGAATCTGATTCAACCCATCCAAATATCCCATGTAGTAAAGATCAGCGAGTTTATCCACATCTCCCTCTACACGCGATACATTCACAGGCTTACTTGGGGCAATCGTAAAGATTCTTCCCTCATTTTCAAGCCTTACTAATTCATCACACTGTCTATTGTAGTCACTATTCATCAATTCCAACTTCTGTTCTAAAGCGGGATAGCCTGCATACAATCTTTTTGTCATTTTTTGAACCAAAGGATTTGTTTCACTCTTTCGATACTCTTTTTGACGTGTACGAACCACAATGATTTTCTCATAATCATGATCCAACGCCCATTGATACGCTATCTTATCGCTGCAGCCACCATCCAAGTATAAGCCATCCTCAATTTCAACCATCTTTGAAACATAAGGCATGGTTGCACTGGCTTGTACAGCTTTAAAAATATCCTGCGTTTTATTTTTACTAAAATATTCGGGCCTTCCCGTTTTACAATTTGTACATACCGCAATAAAATCACGCGTTGGATTCATAAAACGAGGTGTATTTAATGGATCAAAATATTGAGTTCCTTTCATCAAAAAATCAAAACCAATGATTCCCTTGTTGTTTTTAAAAGCTTCTAAACCAACATAACGAGAATCGTGGCGATACCCTAAATTAATTCTAGCACTACGACCAATTTGACCAGCCACATAGTTAAATCCGTTTAGTGCACCTGCACTTGTACCTACTGTACACTGCATATTGATTTCAAACTGCATTAAAGCATCTAATACTCCTGATGTATATAATCCTCGAAAGGCACCGCCTTCAAGAACAATACATCCAGGAACAATTTTATTTGAAGTATTTCCATTTGGAAGTTTGGATATTCCCGAAAAACGCTTATTATTTTTCTTCATACTTATCCCTCCTTCTTAGCTGAAAATTTTATACTCATTTTTTTTATTTGTCTACTTTTTTTGTTCATTCCAAAGCTTGTCAGCCATTGGCTTCCAGTTTTTTGCATATGGAACCGTCTTTTCCAATAAGTGATCCACATCTTCTGGGGATTCATAATCTGTATTGACCGCTTTACTTTGTTTCACCAATTCTTGAATACGACCTGCATTTTCTAACATTGGACAAGGTCTTAACATATTTTCATTAAATGGTTGATTATCATGATAAGCCTGGAATAAAGGAGATCTAAGTGCATCGAGTAATGTTGTATTGTGAATGTTACTGTTCGAATAATGAATGAATACACATGGTTCTACATCGCCCTTGGCATTGATATGAAGATATCTTCTTCCTCCAGCAATACATCCACCCACATATTGCGCATCATTTTGGAAATCCATAGTGAAAATTGGTTTTTCACTTCTGAACTTACGAATCTGATGATAAACATACGCTCTTTGTTCTGGTGTTGGAAGCAATTCTTTCACAGCCCCATTTCCTACTGGCATATAGTGGAAGAACCAGCAGAATAAAGCACCTGAATCAATCATTAAATCAAAGAATTCATCACTTGCGATATCTTCATAGTTTGCACTTGTATAACATGTACTAATTCCAAAAGGCAATTTGTGTTTCTTTAATAATTCCATGGCACGTTTTACAGAATTGTAACAACCCTCACCACGTCTAGAATCATTCGCTGTTTCAAAACCTTCCAAACTAATGGCTGGCACAAAATTTTTAACTTGCAACATATCCTGGCAGAATTCTTCATCAATCAATGTACCATTCGTAAAAGACAAGAAAGCACAATCTGGATGCATTTCACAAATCTTAATCACATCCTTTTTACGTGTTAAAGGTTCTCCACCCGTATAAATATACATGTAAGTACCTAATTCTTTTCCTTGACGAATAATCGAATCAATATCATCTAAAGATAAATTTAATTGATGGCCATATTCAGCAGCCCAACAACCTGTACAATGCAAATTACATGCAGATGTTGGATCTAATAATACGGCCCAAGGAATATTACAATTATATTTTTCTGACAATTCCTCTTGTTTTGTACTACCATTTAAAGACGCATTAAAAATAAAGTTTTTAAATACAGTCTGCCGAACGCCTGCATCCAAATCATACAACTTTAAAATGTAGTCATACCAAACACCTTTTTCATCAATTTGTTCACGAATCAATTTACGCTGCGAACCATACCAACCTTCAGGCATAACCTTATCTACTAAATTCATTAATTTAGGAATATTGGTTTCAGGATCCTTCTCCAAATACTTCAAAGCTTGATTCATACCAAACTTTTGAACACTACTCTGTAAAGAACTAAAATTCATAACTCTTCCTCCCTTTTCATTTATAATTTCATTCTAGTTCTTTAAAAATATATTTTTTATATACAAATTTTCAAATATGTAAAAATTTATGAGCTATGGTCATTATTTTTATACCGTTTTGAGATATATATTATATATGATTTATATATTTATGAACCACAGTCATTTTTATGTCAAAAAAAGAAGGTGTTTTCACACCCTCTTAGATTTCATTAGCAGCCTTATATCCTGTACGAATTGCACTTGCGATATCTGCTGTTCTTTCACCACTGCAGTCACCTACATAAGTAAATGGAACAGTTAACTTACTATCATCAAATACATTCTTTTTAGAACCTAATGCATTTACGATTGTATCTGCTGCAATTTCAACATTTGTTTCATCTTTTGTATTCACTGCATAGATTACATTATCTTTAATTTCACTAACACGTGTATTCACAAATTTTTGAACATTGTGTTCTTTAAAATCAGCTTCCATCAAAGGTAATACAGTTTCAGATTCTTGTGCTGCAATTTTATCCATCATTTCTACAATTGAAACTTCTAGACCTTTATTTGCCAAATATTCAGCGGTTTCAGCACCTACTAAACCTCCACCTAAAACAACACATTTACCAGATACTTCTTGACCATTCAAGATATCCCAGCTGGATATAACATTTGAATTTTCTACCGACATAGGAAGATCCATATTGTGAGCACCAATTGCCAAGATCACATGATCAAATCCATTCAATTCATCCATTGTTGGTTCATGGTTTAATTGAATATCTACTTTATCGGACAAGTATTTTTCATAGTATTGAACAGAACGTAAGATTTCATCTTTTCTTGGTGGAACTGAAGCAATATTGATTTGTCCACCTAAGCGATCTGATTTTTCAAATACAGTCACTGTATGTCCTCGTTTATAAGCTACACGAGCTGCTTCTAAACCAGCAAGACCTGCACCAACTACGGCAACATTCTTAGTTTCTGTACATGGTTTAATGAAGATTGTTTCTTCATCTCCATTTTCAGCATTTAAAACACAGCTTAAGTAACGACGAGATTGGATGGCATCTACACAACCTTTATTACAGTTCAAGCATTCACGAATGCATTCACCTTTTTCCACTTTATTGGCAATATCTGGATCTGTTAATAAACTTCTTCCATAACCAATCATGTCAGCTGTACCATCTTCTAGAATCTTTTCACCAGCTTCAACACTGACTACACGACCCACTGTTGCCACAGGACAATGTACAACGGCTTTCACTTTTTCACAAGCACCTAAAGTCCAGTTATAAGGAACAGCACCCATAGGAGGAATTGTATCGCCCATGTTTCCTGTGTGGTTAGCTTGAGCCACTTGAATCATATCAATGCCTGCTGCATCTAACATTTTTGCGAATTCAACCGCTTCATCTTCCAATAAACCACCTTTACCACGTAAAGATCCATCTGGATTGACTGTAATAATTGGAAGTTTATATTCGACCATCATGGATGGAGCTGCTTCTTTGATGGCTTGTAAAACTTCTAATGCATAACGAGTACGATTTTCTAAGCTACCACCATAATTATCTGTACGATGATTTAATAACTTTGAACATAATGAACCTAATAAACGATCACCATGAATTTCAATCGCATCAATACCTGCTTTTTGTGCTTTTCTAGCACATTCAGCAATACTATTTTTAATAGCTGTTAATTGTTCAACACTTGCTTCCGTCACAAAGTGCTGCATATCATGATGTAATTTTGCGTATGCACCCTTTGTCAATTCATCACAGATCTTTTGTTGTTTTTCAGCCTCTTCTACATCATTTGCAGCCTTCGCTTTTGCCGCCAATTGACCAGCAATACCAGCTTCCATAATCATTTTTCCAACGCCTTGAACATCATATTCTGGATGGAACAATTGTAAAGCTACTTTACAATCGTGTTCATGTAAGGCATCCGCTAATTTTTTATACATTTCAATTTGCGATTCATCATATAGTTTTGGTGTAGGACTTGCCGTACGAACAGGAGCCACATCACCAATAACGATATAAGAACATCCACCTTGTGCAAGTCTTGTATAAAAAGCTAATGAACGAGGCCCAATCGATCCGTCTCTTTCTTCATATCCTGTTGTCAAAGGGGGAAACATAATTCTATTTTTAAAAGTTAAGTTACCAACTTGAATTGGTTGCAATAATTTACTTGTCATATTTTCTCCTAGATATTTTTTGCGATTTCATGCGCATTTGTGATCGCATCTTTTAAAGTTCCTACTTTTTCACAATCCCCAATATAGTGTACATTTTCAGCTTCCACTTCCACTTTCTTAGGTGCATATCCGACAGCGAAAATTAAAGTATCCGCTTCTGTAATTTTGTGTTCAACACCCTCTTTTACGTAAGTAATAGATTCTTCATCCACATTTGTTACTTGTGCATTTAATTCAATACGAACACCTTTCTGCATCAATCTTTGAGTCAATCTAGATTTTGCAGCTCCACCTTCACCAGGCATTAAGTTGTTTGTCATTTCTAATAATGTAATCTTACGATTCATTGGGAATAGGTCATTGATTAATGGTGCTAAATAATCGGCTGTTTCACATCCAACACTTCCTCCACCTAATACAACAATATTACGTCCTGGATATTTCTTTCCAGATAATACATCGTCTGCAGTCATCCAATTTTTGAATACTTTGAATGGTGGAATTTCTTTTGGTGTAGCTCCACTTGAACATACGATTTCGTAATCTTTAAATTCATTTTCAAGCATTTCTTTTGTGACTTCTGTATTTAAACGAACTTCAATACCTTCATGATCTAATCGACGAATCATAAACTTAATAACTTTACACAATTCTTGTTTTGCGATTGGAACAGCCGCAAGTCTTAATTGTCCACCAAGTTCATTCGATTTTTCACAAAGAACAACTTCGTGTCCACGTTTTTTGGCAACATAAGCAGCTTCCATACCAGCAGGACCACCACCAATAACTAAAACTTTTTTCTTTGTTTCAGCAGGTGCAATTGTATCATCTTCCACGCTTGGATTTACTGTACAAGAAATACGTTTACCCATCATGATACCTGTTAAACAACGTCCACATCCAATACATGGACGGATGTCATCTACTTTTCCTTCAAATGCTTTATTTGTGAATTCACTGTCACATAAGTTTGGACGTCCAATCATACATATGTCACATTTTTCATTTGCGATTAATTCTTCGGCAATCCATGGTTCATTAATACGAGCTACAGTCGCAACTGGGATATTTACATGCTTTTTAATTTCTTCACTTGAGTGAGCGTGAGGTGCTGGACTTGTACCTGGAGCAGGCATACTTGATCCACGTTTGATTGTGTTACCACCAGATACGTGAATAAAGTCAACTCCGGCTTTTTCTAATTGTTTACAAACATAGATTTGATCATTTAATGTCAATCCACCTTCACTATATTCATCACCACTAATACGAACATCAATAATGAAGTCATCTCCACAATATTTACGAACAGATGCGATTACTTCTAAGCATAGACGTAAACGTCCGTCTAGACTTCCTCCGTATTCATCCGTACGTTTATTATATAGTGGTGTTAAGAATCCACCTAATAATCCGTGGGCATGTGCACATTGAATTTCAACACCATCACCACCGGCAATTTGTACACGGTGAGCTGCTTGACCAAATTGATCAACGATTGTATGTAATTCTTCAATTGTTGCAGGTCTTGGTGCGCTTTGTGCATAGTAAGGACCCACACAACTTGGTGCAATCAATTGAGGTGTTCCTGGAACTGGGAATGCCATATAAGCTGGGTGGAACAATTGTGCTAAGATTTTAGTTCCATATTGGTGTACGCCATCCACCAATTTTTTCCATCCTGGAATAAAACTATCATCATAAATTGACATATCTCCTGGAAGATATACATAAGTTGGTTCTACAGTTACAACTTCAGTAACGATAAGTCCAACTCCACCTTTTGCACGTGCAGAATAGTGTGCCACTAAATCATCTGTAACATACCCTTTATCGGCCATGTTTGTTGAAATAGGTGGCATAAAAATACGGTTTTTTACTGTTGTTTTTCCAATTTCAATTGGTTCAAATAAATGTGGAAAATTATTCATTTTCTAAACTCCTCCTCATAGATTCTTGTTATTTTACTCACAAATAGACACAAAAAGCCTATCTCTTTTTCGTATATTATTATGAATTAAAAAATAAAAAGAATGCGCTACTATTAGTATAACGCATTCATTAACATAAAACTATCTATTTAGTTAATTTGTGAACTTTTTTAGTTAGGATTACTTAACAATTTATCTTAATATTTTATCATTGATTGTCACAATCGGATCAAGTTCACTTCCATCTCCATACAAGTCAGGGCGCGATAATAAGTATTCCTTTACTTGTTTTTTATTTTGGAATTTTGTTGCTTGAAAAGGTGCAATATTACTATACTTTTCAAAATATAAGTATCCATTTTCTGTATTCACAAGTAGTCCTGTATGACCTGCAAAACGAATATTTTCTTCAGGAGCATGTAAATATACACTGACAATCGAAATAGTATCGGTTTTTAATTGGATGTGTCTTGATTTTAAAGTCTTCACAATTTTAGCTTCTTGTTTCCTTAATGTATCTTCATCAGATACATCAATCGAATGAAACAGTGTGACAAAATCCTTTTTCTTTTCTTCACATGTCTTAAATTGTTCAACCGTATTCAATGCCTCTACATCAAACATTAGCCAAGTATCATTTGAATCCTCATCTTTTGATGTTTCAACTACATTTTGAATCAATGAAAAGGCAGTTAAACGACAATTTAACCAATTTAAATAAGCATACGATTTAGCTGTATCATCCAAATACAACGTATCATAATTTACGCCGTCTTTTGGTAAGCGAACAAAACCTTTCTTATATGAATACTCTTTCGAAATCGAATTAAATTCATTCACCCAGTCCATGACTTTCTTTACATCTTTTTTAAGCAATTTATTTTGAATCATTAAATCTGCCACTTCATTTCGTGTCTTTTCATCGACTAAATTGGAATATGTAACAGAACTTGATTGACATCCACTCAAGCCAAATGTCATACACATTGTAAGGATGATTGTTAATAGTTTTTTAATCATATATTTTTTACCTTTCACCAACTTTATTATACGCAAATAAGAAAAGGACTTCAGTTCATATGCCTGAAATCCCATGTTTTTAGTTACCATATCTACGATTTGGTTTATCATCATTAAAACGTCTTCTTGGTTTATAGTCACCATCTTTTCGATCATCAAATCTACGTTTTGGCTTATCATCATCAAAACGACGTCTAGGTTTATCATCATTAAATCTGCGTCTAGGCTTATAGTCACCATCTTTTCGATCATCAAAACGTCTTCTTGGCTTATCATCATCGAAGCGGCGTCTTGGCTTGAAGTCTCCATCTTTTTTATCATCAAAACGACGTCTTGGTTTGAAATCTCCATCTCTTCTTGGTTTATAGTCACGATTTTTTCGATCATCAAAACGACGTCTAGGTTTATAGTCATCATTACGAACAAGTAGTGTAACACTTTCTACATGTGGAGTTTGACTAAACATATCAACTGGTTGAATCTTAACAATACGATACTCTTTCTTTAATACGCCTAAATCTTTAGCCAAAGTAGCTGGGTTACAAGATACATAGATCATCGTTTTGATCTTTGATTTTAAAATAGTTTCCTTCATTGTATCATCCAAACCAGAACGAGGCGGATCCACAATCAATGTATCCACTTCTTTTTCTTGCACTAAACGAGCTAAGGCACTACCCGCATCTTCACAAATGAAAGATACATTGTCTGCATGATTTAACATCGCATTTTCATTGGCATTATCAACCGCATCCTGAATGGATTCAACACCAATGATTTCTTCAGCTTTATCTTTTACAAATAAACTGATGGCACCAATACCACTATAGGCTTCAACCGTAGTCTTGGATCTTGGCATCCAATCTTTAACCACATTATAAAGATTCACGGATTGTTTCGTGTTTAACTGGAAGAAGGATCTTGGAAGTAAAGATAATTGAATATCTTCTAATTGAAGATGCATCTTTTCTTCTCCCCAAATAAAACGCATATCTCCAAATACTTCACGCTTTGTTTCTGTTTTTACACTTTGCCAGATCGAAACAACACCCTCTAATTGAGTTACATCACGAATAAATTCTTCACTGATATCTTCTTTTCCCGTCACAAATATAATTTGAATCTTAGCATCAAATTCTTTCATCACCAATGTACGATAACCCGTTTTCTTTTTATCATCGTACATCTTTAAATGATGCTCATTCATAATTTTTAAAACTTCCTGACGCGTTTGTTCCAACAATTTTGAATGCACATAACATCTTTCCATCTTTTGGAAATGGTTTGTATCACGCTCATACATTCCTGTATATAACTCCCCATATTCTTCACCAAAAGGAAGTTTGCAGCTATTACGATATGACAATGGCTCAGGATTCTTTAAAATTGGTAAAATGCGACCATTATAATCCGCATACTTAATCAGCGTCTCTTTTAAATTACCCTCTTTCATCTTGCATTGTGCTGGATACTTTACGTGCATCAAAGCACATCCACCACACTCTTTCCAAATTGGACAAAGTGGGTAGCGACGCTTTGAACTCTGTTCAACTAAACGAGTTAATTCTCCAACTAAATACGTACCTTCATCACTTTTAATATCAAATTCAATGACTTCATCCGGAATGGCATTCTCAATAAATATTGGCTTTCCTTCATGGAACGCAATTCCCTCACCATTAATTCCCCATTTTTTTACTGTTGTTTTCATATTTTTTATACACAGTTACGACAAACTCAAACGTAACCTCTAACCTTTCTAATTGTTTTACACGATCAAGCCCAGCTTGACTCGTTTTATATCGATATGGTGTCATTTCCAGTAAAGACCATACATCATCTACCATCTTTTTTTCCTGAATAATTTCCTGGTTTACCAATTCATATTGTTCTAGTATTTCAGGCATTTCATTTTCGTATGGTGTGTCATACAATACTTCTTTTAATTCAAAACAATGCTTAGGACCCGGACCTACTACGATCCAATATCCATTTTCTTTTAGTATACGATAGATTTCATCTTGGCCTAAAGGCACAAAAATACTTGTAACACAATCTATGCTCTCATCTAAAAAAGGCATATCAAATAAACTACCCACAATATATTGCGTATGTTTATCTTGTTTAGACGCATGAAGAATTGCTTCCTTACTCAAATCAATCCCATAACTATGTTCAAAGTTCGCCCCTATCTCTTTTGTATAGTAACCCTGACCACAACCAGCATCCAAATAAATAGATCCATTAGCCTTTCCCTTTACATATTGACGCATAAAATCATAATAATCTTTTTCTAAAAAATCCGTACGCGCTTTGACCATTAAAGCATTGTCCCCATGATTCTTTGTCTGTTTACGTGAGAAGTTCACATAACCTTGTTTGGCACAATCAAAAGAATGATTATTTTCGCATCGAAATGTTTTATTTTCTTTTATTAGTTTCTTTTTACACACCGGACATATCAACATAAAAAGATTATAACATAAAAGAAAAAGAGAAGTGCTATATTTCACTTCTCTTAGAATAAATCTTCTTCAACCTTAACTGGATGTACCCAAATATCTTCTGTATTATCTATACAATCTTGCACCATCTTGTCAAAATCCCGTTTTGCCTCATATTTTTCACACTTATCCACACGAGGTTTAGTGACCGGATTCTTTGGTGTAAAAATCGTACAACAATCTTCATAAGGAAGAATACTTGTTTCATATGTTCCAATCTTTTTAGAAAGATCGATAATTTCAACTTTATCCATACAAACCACTGGACGAATAATCGGCATATTTGTGACATCATTGATTGCGAGCATACTCTCTAAAGTTTGACTTGCGACCTGTCCAATCGATTCACCTGTTGCGATAGCTTGCGCATGTCTTTTCTTAGCTAGGCCTGTCGCAATACGCATCATCATACGACGCATCAATGTGATCGCATAACTTTCATCCGCATTTTGATAGATTGCCAATTGAAGATCTGTAAATGGAACAACATGAACTAAAACATCACCTTGATAACCAGATACAAGTCTAGCTAGTTCCATTACTTTTTCTTGTGCATTTTGTGAAGTATATGGAGGTGAAGCATAGTGAATACATTCTATGTGTACACCACGCTTCATCATTAAATAACAGGCAACTGGAGAATCAATTCCACCACTTAATAAAACCATGGCCTTTCCACCGACACCCACTGGATATCCACCAGCACCTTGAATACGATCTGTCATAATGTAGGCTGCATCTTGATGAACTTCAACAACAATTTTTACATCCGGATTATGAACATCAACTTTCCAGTCACTGTTCTTTAAAATCTTAGTTGCAACCCTACGATTAATATCGTCTGAAATATATGGGAATAATTTATCACTACGACGTGCAGCTACCTTAAATGTTTTTGGTGTTGTTAAATCTAAAGATTCATAACAAGCATCAATAATTTGTTCTAAATCTGGTTCCACTTTAATAGCTAATGAGAAGGAAGAGATTCCAAAAACTTTAGCTAAAATATCACTAACCTGCTTAGAATCTTCATCATGAAGATAAATATACATACGGTCGTGCTGTTTTTCAAATTCTAATGTTGGGAATGCTTTTAAAGCTTTACGAACATTGTCATAAAGCGCCTTAATAAAGTTGTTACGGTTTTTTCCTTTTAAACTCAATTCGCCATAACGAATTAAGATATGATTATAACGATAAGCCATAATTCTCTATAATCTCCTTACATGTTTCTATAAAATATTTTGCCTCTTCCAAAGTATTCTCATAAGAAAAAGATAAACGAATTCCATGTATCGCATCAAATTCTGACTTGTGCATAGCCAATAACACTTCAGAAGCATTCGTGTTTTGTGATGAACAAGTACTTTTTGCGGATACACAAATTCCCTTTTGATCCAAAGCGTTCAATAAGACTTCACTTGTGATTTGATCAAATGAAATATTAAGAATATAAGGAATCGCATCTTTTGGCGAATGTACGTGCGCACCATTGATTTTAGCTAATTCTTCACGTAAATATTGATTGATTTTTAAAACATGATCATAAGCCTTTGATTGTTCCTCTAAAGCCAAACGAATTGTCTTTGCCAAAACAATATTCGCCGGTGCATTCTCTGTTCCACCACGAAGTCCTTGTTCCTGTTGTCCACCTTGAATAATTGGAACAAGTTGAATCTTCTTTTTCTTCATTAAAATGGCACTACCCTTTAGACCATGAATCTTGTGTGCAGAGATCGTAGCCATATCTAGTTTTTCAAAAGGAATATCAATTTTTGAAAAACTCTGTACACAATCCACATGAAATACACACGTTGGATTTTGGTGTACAATTTTTTCTAGTTCTAAAATAGGATTGATAGCTCCCATTTCATTATTCACATGCATAACCGATACTAAAATTGTATCTTTACGCATATGAGATTTTAAGCATTCTGGTGTAACAATTCCCTCTTCATTAATCGGAAGAAATTCAACTTCAAATCCAAAACGCTTCAAAAACTCCATCGCATGACGAACACTCGAATGCTCAACATTGCTTGTGAGTACATGATGACCTCGATGTTCATTGGCCAAGGCATATCCTACAATAGCTAAAGTATTTGATTCACTTGCAGCTGATGTAAAGATAATTTCACTTGGATCTACATGAAGCATAGAAGCAATATTTGATCGACTTTTTTCCATGAGCGAACTTGCCTGGCGACCAGCCGCATGCAAACTATCTGGGTTGCCATAACAAGTTTCTAACATTTGCCCATAAACACGACGAACCTCTGTACGTACAGAGGTTGTCGAAGCATTATCAAAATAAATCATTACTGCACCTGGTTCATGACTGCAGGATCTTTTTGAGCTACTAACTTCTCATAAATTCCTGGGTGCATGTTTTCGATTGCTTGAATCGCAATCTTAAGTGCACGAGTATATTCTCCATTTTGGAAACATAACTCAGCACGAGTTAAATCCGAATCCATTTGTGCATGCGTACTACGGAAACGGTTACCAAACACAATCGCATTTTCTACCATAACGGCAACACCGACTAAATTGTTTGCATTATTGTATAACTTATATACAAAGTCGATGGCATCCTGCAAATCTGCATTTAATGTTTGTACATCTAATGGTGAGTGATCCAACACTACACGAACACGTTGAATCAAGCGTTCGCCTTCTTTTAAATCTGCAGAAAATTGAGATGAGATACTAGGTAAATGACGTGTTACTGTATTTAAACGTACTTCATTTAAAATCAATTGTAATTTTGTCAATTGTTTTTTAGCACGTGATTCATCACTGCTTGCTCCCACTAACATCTCTTTCATATCCTTGACTTGATCGTGGAATTCATTAACATCTTCTGAAAATTTACGATAACCATGAACTACATCTACGCTAGGACGTTGATTTTGCTTCAATTCTTTTTGAATTTCATCACGACGATTTGATAAATCTTCCATTTGGATTTGTGCCAAAGAGAAGCGGTGTGTCCAATCTTCTAGACCAAAACGATCTTTAATATTGGCATAAAGCGCCATAATTTCCTCAAGTTCCTGACCAATGACATTAACTAGATCTAAATTAGATTGAAGACTTACATGGATTTCATCATAAGCTTCTTTTTCATTCGTTACATCATCTTGTAATGCTAGAATGTGATCTCCAATGATTTCCAAGTTTTCTTGTGCCATTTCAAATTCACCTGCATCCAATTGATCAATTGAACTAGACAAAGCACTTTGAATGGTTGTTAATTTTTCTTCTGGTTCTAAATAAGATAAGTCGATATCTTTTTCCTGTAATTCCTTAATGTGCAAACGAACTTCGTTAATTGCACGAGGCAATACATTTTTGGCCTTTTCATAGAGTCCAGGGAAGGCTGCAATTTTAGAGCTAATCTCATCCACCATTTTTGAGATTTTTTCTTGTTCTTCCTTTGCCTTGTTAAATTCTGAAGCAAACATCCACTCTTCAAAATTAGAGAATTCATTTTCAATTTCCTCTAAGCATGAATCTACATAATTAACAGATCCATAAAATGAAGAACGATTATCTTGGTAAACGGTTTTCACATTGCGGAAACGCTCTTTTAAAGCATTTGCCGATTCACGAACTTCTGTTTCACGAGCCAAGATGTGATCTAATGACTGAGTAACAATACGAATTCTTTCTTTTGTCTCATCCATCATTGTTTCTAAATCGTCCATAGCTCGCATAGATTTACGAAGACGATGTCTAGAAACGTAATCATCTGCTTCATTAAACAAATCATCACAAGCACTTAAGTTTTTTTGACAAGTATCATATTTTGGAGTCAAGCTTTTCACTTTATCCATGATATCATCATTCACTCTTGCGAATGCCGATGCTTTGTTGAATTTGTAGGCCAAGGAATTGTTACGAATTTCATTCATTTCGATTTCAAGATCTGAAAGTCGTTTCGACGCCTTTTTACGTTTGATCATACGCATAATGATCCAAATCAAAATCAAGACTAGAATTGCTATACAAAGATAGATAATTACAGTCACAGAAAGTTGATTTCGAATGAACGCGTATACTGATCGAAAGAAATTCAAAACACTATCCATAGTGGTACCTCCTTGCAAACCATTCTTATTATAGCAAAACTTCAAAATCATTGCATCATTTTCTTGATTTTATTAATGTTCTTTGATATGATACATAGGCATAAATTGATAGCAGCATACAAAGTTAAGGGATATGCGTTGCGGCCTTATTAAGCGATATGAGTAAGCTAATAGCTGATAGCGGAAAGTATCATTGTCAACACAACCTTTAAAGATTTGTACTGTTATTGTTTTGTGGATGATATAAAACAATAGGAGGAAAAATTATGTCAAGAAACACAGGAAGCGTTTGGAAGAAGTCACGCCGTCTTGGATTCTCAGTATTAGAAACTGGTGAAGAATTAACTCGTCGTAACACAATTCCAGGACAACACGGAAATGCTCGTCGTCCAAAATTAACAAACTACGGTATCCAATTACAGGAAAAACAAAGAATTCGTCACACTTACCAATTAAGTGAAAAGCAATTCTACAACACTTACTTAAAAGCAAGTAAAAAAGCTGGTTCTGCTGGTGAAAACTTCTTAGTAATGTTGGAATCTCGTTTAGATAACATCGTTTATCGTATGGGATTTGCACGTACTCGTCGTGCTAGCCGTCAGTTAGTAAACCACGGACACGTATTAGTAGATGGTAAGAAAGTAGATATCCCTAGTTTCCAAGTAAAACCAGGACAAGTTATCGAAATTCGTGAACGCGCTAAAAACTTAAGCGTAATCAACGAAGCTTTAGAAGCTGCAACAGCAACTGTTGATTTTGTTGAAGTAAACAAAGATGCTAAGAAAGGTACTTATGTTCGTTACCCAGAACGTAAAGAACTATTCACAGCTCAAGAAATCAACGAATTATTAGTAGTAGAATTCTACAACCGTTAATCTTAGGCATAGAACAAGAAAGAAGCGAATTGATCGCTTCTTTTTTTGTGGATGTGTTTTCTTAATTCATGTATTTTATCTGTTGATCAACGTAGAAAATCAACTTTTTCAGCTACAAAGCCATAGTTTAGATATACCCTGTCATCCTTCTGGTATTTACGCGAATGAATACGACCATTAATTCCTACATAATCTCCAATCTTACACGAAGCACTTACAGTTTCTGCAAGACCTCGCCATACTTCAACGACCACATCATCACTTTCATAAACACCTTCTGAATTTGGAAAATTACGCTGCACTCGAATTGGAAGCTCACAAGTCTTTAATCCATTGCTAGTCTCCTTTAATACGGGCATGTCCGTAATTTTTCCCACGATACTAAACGCATTCATAATTGATTATCCTCCTTCAATTCTGACCACCATATTTATCACCATCCCTCTTCAATGGTATTCTACAAATATGTCACATATAAAACAAACGACCTATCTTATCTATAGGTCGTCTTTTTATGCGTTTTACATGCGCTTTTCCCCTCTAATTCGCTAAAAAAAACACAAATTAGATCAGATAGAGTCATTCGGAAGAATTTTTGTCACACAAGAATGTGAGAAATCCAAATCCTTAATATAGGCATGTACCTGCTCAATTTTCATATTTTGAATGCTATTTAAATTTTCAATATAGTCATACTCCTCAAAGTGACTTCGAAGTAAATCATTGGCCAAGCCATCAAAATGATCTAAGCCACGCAAATTATTCGCGATTGCCTGTGCATGCAACGACTGATAGTCTTCATCAGAAATCGACTTATTCTCTACAAGCTCATTTACAAGTTCAATAAAGGCATTTGGATTTACTGTTTGAGCATAAAACAAGATATAACTATGATCCAAAGTAAAGTCCGCTTCTGCGCCTACAAACTGTGTAAAGATTCTTTGATCTAGCCATTCCTGAAATTTAGGATTTAAAGGACCCATAATAGAATCTAACCACATATTCACTGCAAAATCTTTTTCGAATGCTTCTGACTTTGTCTTGCAAGCATCCATCTTATAGCCAACACATACAAATGGCTGATGAATATCCATATGATCGACATACTCTTTGCGATTTACATCCTTGGGCTCTTCTTTAAAGACACGCTCAATCTTTTTATTTAACTTACTCAACACATCTTTTTGACATTCCTTGATCCAATCCATGATTTCATTTGTATCTTTTCCAGTTACACCCACAAGACACAATTTACTAGGATCATAATTTAATGCATAAAATTGTTTTAAATCCTCCATGCTCATATCTTGAATATCTTCTTTTGAGCCGAGTACATCCACTTTCATTGGATGATATTGAAATAAAGAAATCAAAGTTTCTTTAAAAAGACGTTGTTCAGGCGATTGTTGATACATATCATATTCACTAAGAATAATCCCCTTTTCTTTTTCAATCGTTTCATTTGTCACATCTAAATTTTCGACAAAATCCAATAAAAGTTTTAATGGTTTTTTCACATCCGCCGTAGTCGAAAAATAAAATGCCGTTTCTGTATAAGACGTATATGCATTTGTAGAACACTGTAAGTTCGCAAATAAATCACTTACATCTTCTCCATCCAAATAAAACATTTGATGCTCTAAATAGTGCGCAATTCCACTCTTATGTCTAATCACTTGCCCATCTACTCTTTGATCAATATCAAATCCACCTACTTTAGCTCCTAAAAGAAATAGTGATTTTTGATAATCTGGTTTATGAACAAGAATCACCTGTAAACCATTTGACAATGTTTCTTTTTTAATATCCAAATTATAATTCATTTTCTTTCTCCGCAACAATGGCCACTGAAGCCAAATTCAATCGTAAGGCAACACGTGAAATATCTTCCTTTGTCACCTTCATAATTCTCTCAATTCTTTGCTCAGGCATGAGCTGGCGATGTAAAAGATCATCTAAAAAAGCTTGCGCAATTAAAGATTGAGCATGATCTAATCCACTAATAATACGGTCCTTATAGTCCATCTTTGCGATTTCTAAATATCGATCATCATAATCCATATTCAATAATCGATCTATTTGTGTTTCTATCAAATTTAATACTTTTGTGACATCCTTACGATTCACACCCGTATGAATTAATAAAGCTCCATCAAAGCGAATAATAGAAGAGCTTATAGAATAACAAAGACTATTCTTTTCACGAATTTCATCAAACATTAAATTCTTCTGACTTTGCCCCAAAATACTATTTAAAATGAGTTCAGCCTCATAATCCGAACTTGAAATATCAACACCTGTCGAATAGACTTGCGAAATACAAGTTTGCGCAATATCCTTTTCAAACGTTTTATAGCTTGTTTCTACTACAGGAAGCAATGTTCTTTCTGATATAAAAGCACAATGTGAATCTAAACTATCAATATAATCATACAATTCATCCGTTACATAACCACAGATATAGAAGTGTTTTGCCATATCCATATATAGCGTATAGACTTTTTTCACATCGTCTAAAGTAAGTGTCTCTAAATCTTTTAAACTTCCCTGCACTGGAATTGAAATTGAATGTTTATCATGTGCCATCTCAAAGGCATACATACATGATAAATTAGCAGGATCATCCATTTGTGCCAATAATCTATTTTTTAATAAGTACACAGACTCCTTAAAGTTATCCTCATCCAATACAGAATGAAATAGAACTTCATCCATAATCTCTTTAATTTTATCTATATAGCTTTTATCTTCAATCCAGTCGGGACGAACAAACTGAAAACGAACATCGAGTTGAACAAGATCTCCATAAGATGTTAAACCATAAGACACCTTTGTTCCATAAGCACGATTTAAGGTAGAAGCTAATTTTTGTTTCGAATTCATTTTCTGCGTTTTCGCCTTCATCATATACACAAGCACGTTTAAAGCACTGATTGTATTTCGATGAAAAGGCATCATGGTTTTACAAGAAACATAAACATCACTAAATTTTTGCGTTTGTATATAGTTCATAAGTAAACCTCCTTGAAAATATATTAATAATTCTACCACAAAAACAAAAAAAAAGGCTAGAATTCAATCTAGCCTACGTGAACGTATCCAATTAATGCCTTGTCACAAGAAACGCTTGCTACAACAGTCTGGCTTCCGTACCATCCACCATGAACTGCTTGTCCGTTTCCAATGTAAATAGCGACATGTCCTGAATAAACAATAATGTCACCTGCAACTGGACTTGATGTAATTGTACCAAGACTCAAATAATCTTCTGGCCAACCGTGGAAATTAATTCCTACAGCTCTCAAAGCGTTTGTTACTAACATTGTACAATCTTGTGTAGCTCCTACTTGTGCTAATGCAGCAGCAGCGATTGCTGAACTGTTCACACTTGGGGTTGGGGCTACATAATTATTAGCTGGAGCACTAGGAGTCGATGTCTGTGCTGGCGCTTGTGTTGTAGTTGTTGTACTTTGAGCTGGAGCACTTTGAGTAGTTGTTTGTGCTGGAGCGCTTTGAGTAGTTGTTTGTGCTGGATTCTGAGTCTGAGATTGAGTCGTTGTATCTTGAGTTGGAGTTGTTTCCTCAGAAGGGGTTACTTCAGTCGCAACACCATTTTCATCAATCTTATATCCATCTTTTTCGGCATTTTTAATCAAATTACCATTTTCATCGAACGCATATTTAGTACCTTCGATTTCAACGATTTGATTCTTAGTTACTTCACCATTTTCTGCATAATACAATTTTTGACCGTTGATCTCTTGCCATCCTGTACGGAAAGTACCGTCTTCTTGAGTGAAATATGTTTTTCCGTCTACATCAAATTGACCTGTAGCCATCTTTCCATCTTCACCAAAGAAATACTTCTGGCCATCGATTTCCTGCCATCCTGTTACACAATTTCCATCGGCATCAAAATAATATTTTGAACCATTTTCTTCAACCCAGTTTGTTGAAGTTTTGTTTCCCTTTTCATCGTAGTATGATTTACCATCATTACTCCAACCATGAAGAAGGACACCTTCTTTTTGGAAATTATACTCACTACCCTGAATAGTTACAGAACCTGTTGCAGCAGTTCCGTCTTGTTGGAAATAGTAAGTTTCATCTGAAACAGTCTGCCATCCAAACTGCATTTCTCCATTATTATTAAAATAATAAAGTTCCTTATCGATTTTTGTTAAACCAGTAGCTGTCTGACGATTTGATTTTAAAACATAATAACGATCTGCGCCTTCACCATGCCATCCTGGTTGAACTTCTTTAGCATACATTGTCGAAACAATGGGTCCAGAAGTCAATAGACATAGGCTTACGGCTAAAATTTTACTGTGCTTTTCGATAAAATTCATCATATCACCTCTTCGTTACAACACTTGCAGTTTAACAAGATTTAATTTTTGTTGCAAATTTTCGCAAAAAAATCATTTGCACTTTTTAGTAATTAATTTCTTAAATATTTCTTAATAACCTTTATATAAAGCATCTAAATATAAATTGTGGTAAATTGTGTGATTTTGTAAAAAATTGTACATAATTTATAAAATGTATAACGTTGTCTACAAATTGTGAACAAATCTATCGTGTTCTAAGATTATTCGTACCAAGCCAAAAAGCCATTGAAGAATCACTATACCAACAAGGATCAAACCGCCTATTGAAAGCCATTTTAAACAATTTATTACCAAATATACACTTGCAGAATTCATACCTTTTACAATCCAAAGGGTACACCAAATGTATTTAAATACATTTAAAATCATAATAATTCGATATTTTTGAGCCAAAATCAACAATCCTACAATCCCCATTATGTCTATCAATTTTATACAACTAACAAGACCAGCCATGTTCAATGATGGATTTGAAATCACATAATATATAATACGAATCAAAACACTCGATTCATAATTGGATAGATGCGCCTGCAAATTGAACAAGCTTTCATAATCAGTTATAAAATATACTTTATTAAATAATAATAACTGCCAAATATTCTGCCACAACCAATACATGGTTATAAATATAATAAAAATAAAGATTCGCTTTTCAAACGAATCTACATAACGATCAATCAATCTTAAGATTTTCAAGCCAATCCTCTCCCTTAAGTTCTTCATGTGTACTTAGTCCAGGATAATCAAGTTGGCGTAATACTTCATAAACGATAATGGCAGCACAATTGGACAAATTCAAACTTCTCGCATTTGCGACCATAGGCAAACGCATACAAGTATCTAAATGATGTTGAAGAATTTTTTTATCAACACCCGTACTTTCTTTTCCAAGAACCAAATAAACATCGCCTTCTTCTTTAGTAAAATCAAATTCACTAGGTGCTTTTTTACCATAACGAGTCATAAAATAATAGTGTTCACTTGGATTTTCAGCTACAAACGCATCCCAATTTTTATGAATGTGAATATCCGCATCCTTAATATAATCCATTCCTGAACGACGCAAATGCTTTTCATCCAAAGAAAAACCCAGTGGTTCAATTAAATGTAAACGCGAACCCGTAGCCATACAAGTTCGAATGATATTTCCTGTATTCTGAGGAATCTCAGGTTCATACAATACTACATGCAACATATTATTTACTCCAATCCTTTAAAAATTTCTCAAGTGCAACCCCTCTATGAGATACACTATTTTTCTTTTCTTCACTCACATTGGCAAGTGTTGTCTTAAATTCAGGATAATAGAAGATTGGATCATATCCAAAACCATTTGTTCCAACCATTTCATCATGAATCAAACCTTCACACTCTCCACGATATACATGTTCTTTTCCATTTTCATCAATATAGGCAATGACACACACATAACGAGCCGTACGCGTTTTTCCCTTTACCTGATCTATAATATATTGATTCTTGATATCATAGCTTGTGTCTTCCCCTAAAAAGCGAGCTGAATACACACCTGGCTTCTTATCCATCGCATCTACTTCCAAACCAGAATCATCACTGATTACAGGTTCATGAAGTTCATTAAATAAAGTACGAGCTTTAATTAGCGCATTCTCTTCAAATGTTGTACCATCTTCTACAATATCAATCTTATGACCTAGATCTTTTAAGCATTTAACTTGGCAATCCTTCAACATCGTCTGAAACTCTTCGACTTTATGAGCATTGCTCGTTGCTATCCAAATTGTTTTTTTCATTTTATCACCGATATATATTATAGAAAGAAAAAATGGGGTTTTCAACAAGAGTTGTGCTAAAATAAAAGACGTTTTTGAAAGGATGATTAATTATGAATAAGAAACAATGGATGCCACTTATCGGTATGACGATAGCCGCATTTATTTTTAACACGTCTGAGTTTATGCCCATCGGACTTTTGACAGATATTGCCCATACCTTTTCTATCACACAAACACAAGCCGGTATTATGATTACCATCTATTCCTGGGCTGTTATGTTACTTTCTTTACCATTAATGATTTTAGCTTCTAAATACAACTATAAGAAAATACTACTAGTTACACTTTTCTTATTTGGACTTGGACAAGCCATCAGTGCAACCTCAACGAACTTTCTCATATTAATTATAGGAAGATTAATTGTAGCTTGTGCTCACGCTATATTCTGGTCTATCGCAAGCGTCATAGCCGTAAGACTTGTTAATAAAGATAAACGTGAATTTGCAATGAGTATGATTGTGACAGGTACAAGCGTTGCCATGATTGCCGGTTTACCACTCGGAAGAATGGTTGGTCTATGGATTGGATGGAGAATCACATTTCTAATTGTAGGCATCATCAGTATCGTTCTTCTACTTTTTCAAATACACTACTTCCCTAATCTTGAAACAACTTCTGCCTTTTCTTTAAACAAATTACCCACACTATTAAGAAATAGACAACTGATCACCATTTATGGTATTTCCCTATTATTTGCGAGTGCCTACTATACAGCCTATAGCTATATTGAACCCTTCTTATCGCAAGTCGCAAATTTATCAAACAACACAATCACTCTAGTTCTGTCCTTATTTGGTGTTGCCGGAATTGGTGGAAGTATTTTATTCTCTAATTTCTACAACAAGAATAGAAAAAGATTCATCTTAGCTTCACTATTCTCTCTTACACTTGTTTTATTCTTATTAAAACCAAGTGCAGCATCCATGATCACACTATTGTTGATATGTATTGTATGGGGTACAAGTTCTACTGCATTTAATGTGGCTTGCCAATCAGAAACAATGTTGGCAACCAATGAAAATACAAATTCTGTTGCGATGTCGATTTTCTCAGGTATTTTTAATCTAGGTATTGGATTAGGATCTTTTATTGGAGGACAAACCATTAATCTTCTTAATATTCAATCCATTGGATACATTGCCGGTATTATCGCTATACTCAGCATAATCTTCTATATAAGACGCCGATAATATGTGATAAAATAAGTAAGTTGGAGGAATTTATGGAATACAAGAACGACAATAAATTTTATTTTGAAATTGAAAAAAGAATTCCTGGTCATTTAGGAAGAGCTGGAATTATACATACTCCTCATGGAGACATTAAAACGCCGGCATTCATGTGTGTAGGAACACATGGTGAAGTTCGCTTTGTTTCTATGGAAGAATTAAAAAGTATTCATGCTCAAGCTATGTTGAGTAATGGATATCATTTACGAAACATTTCCCCAGAAATTGCTGAAAATGGAGGTTTATCCGCATGGTCAAAATGGAACGGTCCAACCTTAACGGATTCCGGTGGATTTCAAGTGATGTCTTTAGGTTCAGGCTGTGGAAAAGTTGTCAGCATGAAACGTGAAGACAATATGAAGAATACCGAAGAAGAAAAACGTTTGGCCCACGTAACAGAAGATGGCGTACACTTTCACGATCCATTTACAGGTCAAGAAGATTTTATTGGTCCCGAAGAAAGTATGCAAATTCAATGTCGCATTGGAGCCGATATTCATATGGCCTATGATGAGTTAACTTCTTTAGCCGATACATACGAATATAACGTTGAATCCTTGGCAAGAACAGAGCGTTGGGCAAAGAGAAGTCTTGATGAACATAAGAAACATTGCGATGATTTAGGCTACCACCAATCTTTATATGGTGTAATCCAAGGTGGACGTTGGGAAGATCTAAGAAGATCAACTTGTAAAAAGTACGCTCAAATGGATTTTGATGGCTACGGCTTAGGTGGTGCTTTCCTCAAAGAAACACTAGGTGATATTTTAACTTGGTGTAACGAAGAACTCCCTGAAAATAAACCAAGACACTTATTAGGGTTGTCTCATCCAGATGATATCTTGATTGGTACAGAAAATGGTGCCGACACATTCGATTGTGTAGCTCCTACAAGAGAGGCAAGACATGGAAGATTGTATACAATGCATGGTCCTATCAATCTATCAAAATATAGAGATAGCGATGAAATTATCGATGAAGGTTGTGATTGTCCTACATGTCAAAGTAGAATCACATTAGGTGAATTAAGAAGACTTTGGAAATCTCAAGACCGCACGGAATCCGCAAAATATTTCGAACTTGCTTCTATACATAATCTTCGCTTTATCATTCGTTTAACCGAACAAGCTCGACAAGCTATTTTAGATGGTACATTTAAAGAATTCAAAGAATCTTTTTTAAAATCATATTACGGGAACAAATAATTGTTCCTTTTTTTCATAAGAAAAAAGAGAAATCAAACGATTCCTCTTAAATAAAGTCTTGGCAAGATACCAATAAATCAATTTTCTTCCATTGTGTTTCCTCATCAATGCAGTTACCTTCTTCAACAGAGGCAAATCCACATTGTGGAGAAAGTGCAATATTATCACCGACTACAGCTTTAGCTTGTTCATAACGTGCCTTAATCGCATCATGCTCTTCTAATTCTGGACGCTTTGTAGAAATCAAGCCAGCCACAAATGTACGGCCAGTACCTTTTAAAACAGCCCAAGGATCAAATGTTCCGCTACGAGCATCATCATATTCTACAAAATATCCATCGTATGGAATGCTCGCAACAGACTTGGCAATCGTATCATAGAATCCGTGGAACAATGGATTTCCTTTGAAGTTTCCTTTACAGAAGTGTGTCGCAATCTGCATATCTTCTGGACGATTTTCTAAAGCCTTAGTACTAACACGCACAAACCAATCTAATACTTGTGCCTTTGTATATCCCAATCCTTCTACTTTTGATACAAATGTATCATCAATCATATAGGTCCATGAAGTATCATCAATTTGAATATAGCGACATCCATGATTGTAGAAATCACGAATGGCTGCTTGATATGCCAATCCAATATCTTCAATGACTGCTTCAATATCTGTTCCATAGTATGGCGTATCTTTGATACCTAACTGTAAAAAATGATCAATCAAAATCATGTTTGGCCCAGAAATACACTTCTTGGCTTCTACACCATATTTACTTGCCTCATTCTTCAAAAAATCCCATGCGTACATTTCTTTATGTGCCTTATTGGGATCATAAGAAATCTTACCTTCAATCATACCTAATTCAATATGATTGTTTCTTCCATTAATAAATTTATCCAAATGTTTTGTCGTAAAACCATCAAATTCTTTTAACCAATCTAAATGCCACCAGCGACGACGGAATTCTCCATCTGTCACAAACTTCAATCCATGTTGTACTTCCTTCGCAACTAATTTTGCGATTTGTTCATCCTCTACATCACGCAATTGTTCATATGTGATTTCATTATTATTAAATTTAGCACGGGCCTCTTTAATTTCCTGTGGTCTTAAAAAAGATCCCACAATATCGTATTTAATATTCAACATTAGTAAATTTCCTCCAATGTCTTCATTTTATCATTTCTAGTTAATTATTGATAATATTTAATAATATGCATCCGTTATAACTTTTATCTATAATAGAAAATTAAAGAATGTGATAAAATAATTTCTATGAACACAAAATCGTATATACTCAACCAATTTCAAACATACCCACAACTAGAACTACAGGATTTAATGAAATTTTTATACCAAAGCAGTTTTGGGTGTGAACACTTACTTTCAAATCCTGACACAGTTAAAAAAAGGATCCAACAAGAACTCGATACAAAACTGGATACATGTAATTCCATTGAATATCTAGATGGGGATTATGTTCGTCTTCATTTAAATTATGGATTGAGCGTAAATACACTGAGCACTTTATTTATTTTATCAAGTCAACAAGAAAAAAACGGCAAAGAACAGCTCGAAGAAAAGCTTCAAATCCTTATCGATATGATTGCCAATAAGGATCTTCCATTTTCTTTAAACAATGCTAAGCTAACTCTTTTAAAATGGAAAGAAGATGGATATCCTGCCATTCATCATTCCAATACATTCAATGAATTGTACCATCCATCTTATCGCTTAATACATAAAAAGTACGTTCCCTTCTTAAAACTATTTAAAGATATCGACAACAAGCATCCTTCTATTATTTCAATCGACGGGCGTTGTGCTTCGGGTAAGACTACACTTTCAAATCTTTTAAAACAAATATATGACTGTAACGTATTTAAAATGGATGACTTTTTCTTACAACCCCATCAAAGGACAAAGGAAAGGCTTGAAAGTCCTGGAGAAAATGTAGATCATGAGCGATTTGAACAAGAGGTCTTGATTCCACTATCCAAACATGAAGATATAAAACTGCGTAAATTCAATTGTTCAACTTTGTCAATACAATCTGCTCAATTAATTCCATATAAATCATTTAATGTCATTGAAGGTTCTTATTCGATGCACTCAGATCTTCAAAGATATTATTCGTATTCTGTTTTCTTAACCGTGAGTAAAGAAGAACAACTTTCAAGACTTGAAAAAAGGAACCCAAATATGTTGAACAATTTTATTCAACGATGGATTCCTTTAGAAGAACTTTATTTTAAAACTTTTTCAATCCAAGACATATGTGACATAAAAATAGATACATCAAAGGCCTGAATTATCAGGCCTTATTTACATTATTCAACTTGTTCATCTTCCATACTGACAATACGACCTTCTCTTTGTCCAAGATCATATTTTTCACGGCACTCAGCCAATGTTGTTTTATAATCGTCACCTTCAATCGCATATACTTTGGAATCGTGAATATGAATATCTGTATCTTTTTCACGAATCTTAATCAAAGCCACCATACTACTTGCACAGTGCGTAGCGATACGGTTTAAACTATTTAATAAATCATTGAATACTGTACCTTCTTCAAGACCACAGTTTCCTTGTGATAAACGTTCAACGTGACGCAATTTCATTTCATCACAAAGTCCACGAATGACAATTCCTAATGGAGATACGCGTCGAGCCAAAGCTAAATCATCTTCTAAATAAGCATGATATGTCATATTCATTGATTCACGAACGGCCTCCATAACAAGGTTTAACTCATTCATAGCGGCTTCTGACATTTCCATACGATTTTCATTGAGACTCTTTGACATCTCGGCAATATCTGCAGCGTGATCCCCAATTCTTTCAAAGTCACTAATTGTATGAAGATATAAAGAAGCTTGTCGAGTTTGTTCTGTATTTAATGCTTGTTTTGTCAGCTGCATTAAATAAGAACCTAAACGTGCTTCATATTTATCAATCAAATTTTCTTTACGATGTACTTTATCATATTTTTCTGGCTTAAACTCATTAATCAAGTTCATTGAACGATTCACGTTATTACGCACCTTTTTAGCCATACCATTCATTACACGATGACATTGTGCAATAGCTAAAGCAGGATATGGAATCAAACGTTCTTCTAGTAAATCAAAGTCAGCTTGTTCTGCTAGATCTTCTGGACTGTCTTTGACAATACGCATCAATAATTTTTCAATTTGAGGAATGAACCAGAATAAAACTAATACAGTTCCAGTACGAATAACTGTATTCATCAATGCGATATTTACTGGAGACATAACTTTATTCACAAAGCTATACTGCATAAATACATTTGAACCATAGAATAGGATTGACCAAATAATCATACCAAATAAGTCATTGATCAAATATTCTAATGCGGTACGTTTTCCATTCTTATTTGCACTTAAGGCAGAAATTAACACAGGACATGCAGCACCAATACCAATACCTAAAACAATTGGGAAGGCTGCCGCAAATGTCAATGAGCCTGTCATAGATAGCGCCTGCAAAATACCAATCGCAGCACTTGCACTTTGTAAAACAGCAGTAAACAAAATACCAACAAGAATACCCATAACTGGATTTGAGAACATTGTAAGCATACTAATGAATGTTTCGTTTGTTCTTAAAGGTGAAACAGCACCACTCATTTGTTGCATACCTGTCATTAAAATCGCAAATCCAAGCATGATATTTCCAACATTTTTATGTGTTGTACGTTTTCCAAATGTTTTTAAACAAATACCAATAAACGCAAACAATGTTGTGATCGTAGCTGTTGAAAATAAGCTTGCGATTCCACTTGATCCACCAACATAAGATAAACACAATATCCAACCGGTAATACTTGTACCAATATTGGCACCCATGATAATACCGATAGCTTGTCTTAGTTTCATCATACCTGAGTTAACAAAACCAATGACCATTACTGTCGTAGCACTACTAGATTGAATAACAGAAGTAACACCTGCACCTAAGGCAACACCTTTTAAGCTTGTGTTTGTCATCTTGTACAAGAATGCTTCTAACTTGTTACCGGCTACGCTTTTTAGTCCATCGCCCATTAATGACATACCGAACAAAAATAACGCAATGCCTCCTAATAGGGATAAGACCATTGTAACTATTTCCATCTTGAACTCCTTTATAAAATGAATATTTAATTTTCAATTTTTACGCATATCGCGACGTCTTTATTATGCAATAAAAACAATGTCAAAACAATATTAAATTTATGTTAATTTTCTGTAAAATGAAGTTTTTTTCTGAAAACGCTTTAAAAAAGATGACTTTAGAAACCTAAAATCATCTTTGCGATCATCTCAAAAAATTGAATCATATTTGAACGTAACATACCCAACGGATAATCTAATAAACCTGAAAAAATCAATAAGATAAATAATAGATTCATCCATGGTGCACCATCAATAAATTTATAGTATTTATCGTCGGGTAAAAACGAAAACAATACTTTTGAGCCATCTAATGGTGGTACTGGAATCAAGTTAAAAATGCCAAAACCAGTTGAAATCAATCCTGTATATGTCAATGTATTCGATATAAAATATCCTACACTCGACATCATAAAATATGGAGCAAATTTATAGAGTGCATAAAATAAGAATACACAAATAAAGCTTAATAGAAAGTTTGCGATTGGACCCGCAAAACTTGTCCATATGATTCCTGTCTTCGCATCTTTGTAGTAACGTGCATCCACGGGTACTGGTTTTGCCCAGCCAAATCCACATACTAATAGACAGACAAGTCCAATCCAGTCAACATGTTTAAAAGGATTTAAGCTCAATCGACCTTCCATCTTAGCCGTAGGATCTCCCATCCAATAGGACACAAGTCCATGTGCCGTTTCATGAATCGACATGGAAAGAACAACGGCAATGACGAGATAAATAATATTTGATAAATTAAACATTAAATCTAAAGTGCATTACATCGCCATCTTGCACGACATAATCCTTTCCTTCTAGGCGCAAGCGTCCTGCTTCTTTAATAGCTAATTCGCTACCTAATTCATCGATATCTTCAAAACGATATACTTCAGCACGAATAAATCCCTTCTTGAAATCTGTGTGGATAACACCTGCACAATCCGGTGCTTTCATGCCTTTTTTAAATGTCCATGCACGACATTCATCTTCTCCAGCCGTTAAGAATGTACATAGATCCAATACGGCATAAGCCTTTTGAATCAATTGATCCAAACCAGATGTTTCAACACCTAATTCTTCTAAGAATGCATCTTTTTCTTCTTTATCTAAACCAGACAATTCTTCCTCCATTTGCGCACACAAGGCAACGACTTGGTTATTCTGGCTTTGTGCATACTCTTTTACTTGATTATAGTAAGCACATGAATCTGGATCCATGATCCCTTCATCATCTAAGTTGGCAACATAGATCATAGGTTTAGCTGTCAATAAGTTATAGCCTTTCATCAAGATTTGTTCATCTTCATTCAACTCTAATGAACGAGCTGGTTTTCCTTCTTCTAAGATTGGTTGTAAACGATCCAATAAAGCCAATTCATCCAATGATTCTTTATCCTTGTTTGTTTTAGCCTTACGTTCGATCTTACTTCTACGATTTTCAATTGTCTGAAGATCCGCTAAAGTTAATTCTAGATTAATAATTTCAATATCACGAATTGGATCTACACTATTTTCAACGTGTGTGATATCTGGATTATCAAAACAACGAACTACGTGACAAATCGCATCTGTTAAACGAATGTTCGATAAGAATTGGTTACCAAGTCCTTCACCTTGACTTGCTCCCTTAACTAATCCCGCAATATCTGTAAATTCAAATGTTGTATAGATTGTTTTTTTCGGATTGAAGATTTCAACTAAGCGATCAATACGATAGTCTGGTACTTCTACAACACCTACATTGGGCTGAATTGTCGCAAATGGATAGTTTGCGGCTTCTACTTGTGATTTCGTGATAGCGTTAAATAAAGTTGACTTTCCTACGTTTGGAAGACCAACGATTCCTGCAGTTAATGGCATAAATTCAATACATCCTCTCTATTCTTCTTCATGTCGAATTACTTTTTTTATTTTCTTTTCAAATTTTTGTCTAGGCATTAAAACACTGGCTCCACAACCCAAACATTTAATTCGAATATCAGCACCCATACGAATAATTTTCCATTCATTGGACTTATGACAAGGATGCTCTTTTTTCATTTCTACAATATCATTTAATCCATATTCCATAATTATTCTCCTTGCACATGCATATGATATGCATCCAGCGTATTCGATAATAACATACAAACCGTCATTGGACCAACACCTTTTGGCACTGGACTTACATAACTTGCCTTTTTCGCAACCGATTCAAAGTCACAATCCCCTACAAGTTTTCCATTGACACGATTGATACCTACATCAATAACAACAGCCCCTTCTTTTACCCAATTTTCATTGACCATTTGAGCAACACCCATCGCAACAATTAAAATGTCGGCTTGTGAAGCAATCTTTTCAATATCCGGTGTCTTTGAATGAACGATTGTCACTGTCGCATTCCGATTTTGAAGCAACAGGGCAACTGGTTTGCCTACAAGGTTACTTCTTCCGCAGACCACAGCACGTTTACCAGATAAATCTTTACATCCAATGGAATCTAACATAGCCATAACACCTTGTGGCGTACAAGGAATAAAGCCTGGGCGATTCGTAAGTAAACAACCTGCATTCATGGGGTGTAAGCCATCTACATCCTTTTGTGGATCAATCAACTCTAAAACTGCTGTTTCATCTAAATGCGAAGGCAAAGGCATTTGCACTAAAATACCATCGACTTCAGAATCTAGGTTTAAACTCATAATCACATCATTTAATTCTTTTTGCGATACATTTTCATCTAGACGAATTGTTCTTTGAAGCATCCCAATAGAAGAACAAGCCTTTTCTTTACCACGAACATAAGACATACTTGCCGGATCATTTCCAACAAGTACAACACTTAATAATGGTAGCCTTGCCCCTTCTGCACGGATGTCATCAATTTTTTGTTTCATATCCGCCTTGATTCGATCCGCAAGTGTATTTCCATATATAATTTCCATTAAAATAACTCCTTTGAATCCAATACAATTGTTACTGGACCATCATTCAATAATTCAATCTTCATATCAGCACCAAAAATACCTGTTTCAACATGCATACCTTGTTCTTGTAGTTTCTGATTAAATTGATCATACAATGTTGTAGCTAAATCTGGTTTACCTGCATTTGTAAAACTTGGGCGATTCCCCTTTTTACAATCCGCATATAAGGTAAATTGAGAAATAGAAAGAATACTTCCTTCTACATCTTGTATGGATTTATTCATCTTCCCATTTTCATCTTCAAAAATTCGCAAGAATAAAATCTTATGAATCATTTTATCAATAATTTCATTTGTATCTTCATTATTGAATCCTACAAAAATACAATATCCATAATCAATTTGACCTGTTATTTGACCATCTACCGTACATTTTGCGTTCTTTGCCCTTTGAATTACTACTCTCATCCTTTTTTCTCCAATATACAAACACTAAGGCTTACAATGCCTTCTTCATTTCCTACAAAGCCAAGTTTTTCTCCACGCGTAGCCTTAATTGAAACATCTTCTATGTCACAATGCAATACATTTGAAATATTCGTTCGCATAGAAATAATGTGTGGTGCCATTTTAGGTCTTTCGGCCAAAATAGTCGCATCTACATTACCAATCTGATATCCCATTTCATCCATCATATCATAGATATGTCCTAATAAGACAAGACTGTTCGCACCTTTATATTTAGGATCTGTATCCGGAAAATGTTTTCCTAAATCACCTAGTGCAAGAGCGCCTAAAATACTTTCGCCAATCGCATGTGTTAAAACATCGGCATCCGAATGTCCTAAAAGTCCTTTAGAATGTTCAATTTCAACACCGCCCAAAATAAGTTTGCGACCCTCTACAAGCTGATGAATATCTACGGCTTGTCCAATACGTATATTATGCATAAACCACCTTAGACGTTCTTTCAGCACGCTTTTTAAGCTCTTCGTCTCTATAGCCTAAAATACAATGTCCAATACCTTCATAAGATTCTGGTATTCCCCATTTGTTCTTTAATTCTTTACCAAATTCTGTTTCAAACACTTCTTTAGCACGGTGAATCCAACATGAATCAACACCTAAGGCATTTGCAGCATTCATTAGATTCCCCATAGCCAAAGCTCCATCGTATAAATATGTAGGTGCATGGGTATCCGCGAAGACAATAATCAAACTTTTTGCACTATAAAATGGGTCTGCCGATGAATTCATAACCTCTGCATTCTTTTTAGATAATTCTTTTACTAATTCTTCATCCTCAACAGCGACAAAGGCAAAGATTTGACGATTCATGCCATTTGGTGCACATTGCCCGGCATAAATAATTTTTTCAACCAAATCATGACTCACCTTTTTGTTATTATATTTTCTTACACTTCTTCTCTCTACAAGATTTTTATATGCTTCATTCATAATATTTTGCCTCCAAAACTACCTCATATTATACAATACAAAACAATTAAAAAAAAGCCTGGCTAAAAAGCCAAGCTTAAAGTCTAAAATTATCTAACAACACGAATGAATTGTGGAGATGCTGCTGTGCTTAAATATGCACTAGCAATTACAGTCTTACCTTCGTAGTTTCCATGAACAGCTTGTCCATTTCCAATATAGATAGCGATGTGGTCAACACCACGTCCACCATTGTTATAGTACAATAAGTCACCTTCTTGAGGATCGTTAGTGTAGTATCCATATTGACCTGCGTATTGATCTGGCCATAATTGATAAGCATCACTTACACCGGCATTTGCCAAAGCTTGTTGTACAACTTGTGTACACCATAATCCATCAGTTACACCTACTAATTTCTGTGCTTCAGCAGAAATTCTTTGTCCTAAAGTACTAGCTGCAGGTGTTACAGTCTGTTCAGGTGCTGGAGTTTCAGTTTGTTCTGGAGCAGGTGTTACAGTTTGCTCAGGTGCTGGAGTTTCAGTTTGTTCTGGAGCAGGTGTTACAGTCTGTTCAGGCGCTGGAGTTTCAGTTTGTTCTGGAGCAGGTGTTACAGTTTGCTCAGGTGCTGGTGTCTCAGTTTGTTCTGGAGCAGGTGTTACAGTCTGTTCAGGAGCTGGAGTTTCAGTTTGTTCTGGAGCAGGTGTTACAGTTTGTTCTGGAGCAGGTGTTACAGTTTGCTCAGGAGCTGGAGTCTCAGTTTGTTCTGGAGCAGGTGTTACAGTCTGTTCTGGAGCAGGTGTTTCTGCTGGAGTTTCAGTTGTATCTGTTGCTTCAGTTGTAGTTACTGGAGTTTCAACTACTTCTTCGGCTTTCTGTTCTGTTTCTTCTTTTACAGCTTCTTGACTAGCTGTTGCTACTGTTTCTTTCACTTCCCCTGTAATGTTACTTGAAACGCTAGCTGTTGTTGCTTCTTCAGTCTTTGAAGAATTTACTGTTCCATCTTCTGAGAAATAGTAAGATTTTCCTTCGATTTCTTGCCATCCTTTTGCTACAGTTTTATCTTCATTGACATAGCGATCACCATGCCATCCTGGTTCTTCCTTAGCTGCAACTACTGTTGCCACAACAGGGAAAGCAGATGCTACACATAAAATCGCTGCAACTTTTTTACCATTATTTTCTACAAAGTTCATTTTATTCTACCCCCTATTTAAAATAATTCATGACTAGTTTACCACGAAACCACCTCACAAACAACCCTAAAATTTATTTTTGGTTAGAAATAACTAAAAATAAAAGGCCTCAAAGAGGCCTAGATAATCATCAATTATTTTGTTTTTTCAATGATTTCTGTGAAGCTATCTTCTTTCAAACTAGCACCACCAATTAATGCACCATCGATATCTGGTTGAGCCATATATTCAACGATGTTGTTAGGTTTAACACTTCCACCATATTGGATACGTACTTTTTCAGCAGCTTCTTCACCATACATAGCCTTAACTTGGTCACGTACGATCTTACAGCAGTTTTCAGCAATTTCAACTGAAGCAGATTTTCCAGTTCCGATAGCCCAGATTGGTTCGTAAGCAATTACCATTTCACCAACACATTTTGGACATAAGTCAGCTAAAGAACCAGCTAATTCTTCACGAATTACTTTTTCTGAGTTTCCAGCATCGTAATCAGCTTCTGTTTCACCAACACATAAGATTGGAGTGATTCCAGCTTTAATTAAACGTTTTGCTTTTTTGTTTACTGTTTCATCCGTATCACCGAACATTTCACGACGTTCTGAGTGACCAATAATGCAGTATTTAACTCCCATTTCTTCTAACATAGGAACACTAACTTCACCAGTGAAAGCTCCACTATCTTCAAAGTGGCAGTTTTCAGCAGCTACAACTAAGTTTTTAGCGTGATCCAATGCAGTTCTTAAATCAGTAAATGGACATCCAATTCCATAAGTAGCATTTTCGCTAGCAGCAACACCATCAACAGCTTCGAAGAAAGCTTTTGTTTCAGCGTTGTTTTTGTTCATTTTCCAGTTTCCAACGATAATAGGTTTTCTCATCTTAAGTACATCTCCTTATTACTTTTCACTGATAATAGCGATACCAGGTAATGTTTTACCTTCCATATATTCCAAACTAGCTCCACCACCAGTTGAAACGTGAGAGAATTTGTCTGCATATCCTAATTGTTTTGCAGCAGCAGCAGAGTCTCCACCACCGATTACTGTAATAGCTTCTGGTAATTCAGAGATAGCTTTACATACTTCTTCAGTACCTTTAGCGAATTTAGGCATTTCGAATACACCCATAGGTCCATTCCATACTACAGTTTTAGCACCAGCTAAAGTTTCTTTGAACAATTCAACAGATTTAGGACCAATATCTAATCCCATCCATCCATCAGGAATTTGTCCAGCATCAGCAACGCTAGTGTTAGCTTCTTCACTGAATGCATCAGCGATTACGTTATCTACAGGAAGAACTAATTTGTCTCCAGCTTTTTCTAAATATTCTTTTGCTAAATCCAATTTGTCATCTTCAACTAATGAAGTACCGATTGAACCACCAACAGCTTTAGAGAATGTATAAGCCATTCCACCACCGATGATAACTTTGTCAGCTTTTTTCAATAAGTTGTCAACAACATCGATCTTACTAGATACTTTAGATCCACCAATGATAGCTACGAATGGGTGAGCTGGTTCATCAACAGCTTTTCCTAACATTGTAACTTCTTTTTCAACTAAGAATCCTAATCCATTTTCTTTAATATTTGTAGGGATACCTACAGTAGAAGCGTGAGCACGGTGAACAGATCCAAATGCATCTTCAACGAATACTTCACCTAAGCTAGCCCAATATGCACCTAATTCAGGATCGTTTTTACTTTCGCCTTTTTCGTAACGAGTATTTTGCATTAATACGATTTCACCATCAGCTAATGCATTTACAGCGTTTTCTAATTCTTCACCACGAGTTACTGGGCAGAAAGTTACTTTTACATCTGGTAACAATTCTTGTAAACGTACGGCTACGCATTCCAAGTTGTTTTTAGCTTTGTCTTCTTCAGTCTTAACTTTTCCTAAGTGAGACATCAAAATAACTTTAGCTTTGTTTTCTACTAAATATTTAATTGTAGGTAAAGCCATTACGATACGGTTATCATCTGTGATAACACCATCTTTTCTTGGCACGTTAAAATCACAACGTACGATGACCTTTTTTCCAGCTACATCAAGGTCTTTAACAGTTCTCTTTGTCATGTATATTCCTCCTACTGTCATTTTTTTGCACATCCATTATATCACTACATAAATTGATTGACTAGTTTTTCACAAGTAAAATATTTCACAAAAAGCGCTTACATCACTTACTTGTGGTAATTACGACCATTATTGATCATAAAACCACGATAAATCTGTTCCAACATCAAGACACGGGTCATTAAATGTGTAAAAGTTAGATCCGATAATTTCCAACGATAATTCGCTCTAGAAACTAATTTTTCACTTGGTCCTAGACTTCCCGCAATCACAAAAACAATATTTGAATGCTTCATTTGCCACATATCCAAATTTTTCGCAAACGTCTCAGAATCAATCATCTTGCCATGAAGATCAAGCAATACCACAAAATCTTGATCTGATAATTTTTCCAGAACACGATTTCCCTCTTTTTCCTTCACCAATAAAACCTCGGCTTCTCTAGACACATGCTCATTTGCTTCATCCTTGACTTCGATTTCGCTAAACTTACAAAAAGCTGACAATCGCTTCATATATTCTTTCTCTAAAGACTGTAACGCCTTATCTTTATTCTTTCCAATCGCAATTAATTTAATCACAATATGCCTCCTTCATTATTCTCTTGAATATCTTTCACAAAATAATCATACCGATCCAAAAATAATTTCATCGTTTGATAGCTAGACGTTGATTTATAATCCACTTCTTCTACCTTATCTTCATCAAATGATAAGATTTGCGCATCCGGAAAACCCAATAATATAGGTGAATGTGTCGCAATGATAAATTGACAATTTTGTTTCACACATTCCTCAATCAAATAGATTAAGGCCAATTGATTCTGACAAGATAAAGCTGCTTCCGGTTCATCTAGAAAGTATAATCCATTTTTATTTGTTTGTTTCATCAATACAGAAAAGAAACTTTGACCATGTGATTGATCATGATATCTTTCAGAAAAAACACCACTATATTCCATTTCCTTAGTTGCCACATTATAAAAGCTTTCTGCACGCAAGAAATACATCCAATCCGGTTTTCTAGAACGCCACAAACGCATATGTTTATGCAAGCTAGAATACGAATCATACGTAGAAAAATCATAATTTCTTGTTCCACCCTCTGGATTCAATCCATTTTTAATCGCAAGAGCCTCTAATAAGGTGGATTTACCACTTCCATTTTCCCCACAAAAGAAAGTCACAGGCTTATTAAACATGAATTGATCCACACTTCGAATACTTTTAATATCTGCCACATAATCATCAATTTCATCCCACAAGATGTCAAATCCATTTATAAACATAAGTATCACCTAAGAAAAATAGTACTCTATTCGAGTACTAAATTCCATGATGATTCACATAATAAATATAGATGCATAACCCAATCAAGATAAATCCTAATATCCAATTAAGCATTTCTCTTAACAATTCCATAATAGACTTTTGAAGTTAATACATAAATCACAATGTAGACTAGGGCAAAAGCCACAAAACACATAGCTGTTGTTCGAATATAAAGCCATGCATCACTCACAAACAACAAATGAAGTAGTTTTTCAATCATTGGATACGCAAAGCTTATATGAATACCCGCCACAAGTAAAGGCATAAAGAATACGGTCAATACTTGCGAATGAATGGCCTTCTTTACATCACTTTGTTCTAGACCCACTTTTTGCATAATCTCAAAACGATCCTTATCTTCATAGCCTTCTGTAATTTGTTTGTAGTACATAATTAGAATGGTTGCCATAATAAATAAGAAGCTTAAGAAGATTCCAATAAATAAGAAGCCTGCATATAATTCAATCAATCCTTGTTTCTGATCCGATTTACTTAACCAAATAAAATCATTTATATTCTCATTCTGGCCTAACTTTTTAATAACTTCACGCTCATTCGCATCACAATCAAATGAATAACTCGCATATATTGTACTCGCGTTGTCGCCATACACATTTGTCTGATCTTGTTGCATCTTCTCTAAAGTCTTTTCTGAATCCACAATAATATAATAATGTTCTGTCACATTGGGATTGCTCTCATCCATCTTCAAGTGGTCCAATTGTTTCTTCACAACATATTCTTTTCCAAATAAAGATAAAGTCTTTTCTTTGATTGTCTCTACGTTGGAATACACATATATTTCATTTGGTTTTAAAGAACCCTTAATATTTTCATAGTCCTGAATATCTTTTAGTGGAAGACAATAAAATTCTTGAATTTCATTTACGGCATTCATGCCCTCTTTACTATAATCCGTAATCAAAGTGCCATTCTTTAAATAGCCAGCATAATCCAATCTCTTATACGCAAGAAGATTCTTTGGAACAATGCCCATACGAATCAATTCTTCATTCATTTCATCAAAATCAATATTGGAAACATCCCCATATCCATTTCCCATGACACTTCGAGGATATTGTGAATCCACAATACTATCAATACTTGACCACATACTGAGTGTCGTAGACAACATGACTAAGACCATCGTTGAAAGAATACAGATATTAGCTAGTCCTACGGCATTTTGTTTCATACGATACATCATGCCAGAAACACTAATAAAGTGATTCGTCTTATAATAATAATTCTTGTTTTTCTTCATTAATTTTAAGAAAGTGACCGAAATCGATGTAAATAATAAATACGTTCCAATAATGACAAGTACTACAGCCACAAAAAAGACATAGAGTGCGCTTAAAGGATTTTTTGTGCTGATCGACAAATAGTATCCAATACCTAGACAAAGAATTCCAATAATAGAAAGAACCCATTTGGCCTTAGGCTCTTTTTCACCCATATGACTCGAATGAAGCAATTCAATTGGACTTGAAATATGAATACGAATCATAGAATAGAAATAGATCAATACATAGATCAATCCAATCACAAGAACACATTGTCTCATACCTATAAATGAGAAATAGAAACCAAGTATAATATCTGCACCAATCATTTTTGCGATGATTAAAAACATCGCTTTATCAAACAAGATACCTAAACCAATACCTAAAGCTAATGATACAAATAAAGTAATCGCAGTTTCATAAAACAAGACGCGAGCTAAATGCTTCTTTTCCATTCCTAATATAGAGAATAACGCAAATTCTTTTTGTCTTCTTTTAATTAAAAAACTAAATGTATAGAACAAGAAGATAAACGCAAAGATTTCAATAATCACAACTCCAAAGCCTAACATCTGCGTTAGTGTCATTGCCCCTAACATCTCATTTAAGTTTGGATTGTTTGCCAAAGAAACAACCATATACAACATCATTGTCGTTAAGACACTCGTTAATATATAAGGAATGATGGTACGCGCATTCTTCTTCAAATTATCTACAGCTAAATTTAAATAAAAAGCTCTACTCATGATGCACACCACCTGTAGCTAGTAGTGTCAACGTATCACTAATACATTGGTACATCTGATCTAAATTCTTGTTTCCCTTATAAATTTCATGGAAGATTTTTCCATCCTTAATAAATAGAACGCGAGAAGCATGACTTGCAGCCTTTGTCGAATGAGTAACCATCACAATCGTTTGTTGATTTTCATTGATGGTTCCAAATAAATGTAAAAGTTCCTCTGTACTTTTTGAATCCAATGCTCCCGTTGGCTCATCCGCCAAGATCAAATCTGGATTTGTGATGATGGCACGCGCTACGGCAACACGCTGTTTTTGACCCCCACTAATTTCATATGGAAACTTATCCAAAATATCTTCAATCCCTAATTGTTTGGCGATTGGAGTCAATCTTTCTTTCATTTCTGGATATTTCTTCTTACTTAAAACCAAAGGCAAGAAAATATTATCGCGATTATTAAAATTATCTAATAAACTAAAGTCTTGAAATACAAAACCTAAATGTTCTCTTCGAAAGTTCGCAATTTCCTTTTCTGAAATATGCGTAATATCTTTACCATGTAGTAAGACTTGTCCACTTGTTGGTTTATCTAAAGCGGCCAAGATATTTAATAGTGTTGTCTTACCAGATCCAGACTCACCCATGATAGCTACATATTCGCCTTTATTTACACTAAAATTAACGTTGGTCAATGCCTGTACTTGATTCTGTGTAAATCTTGTTGTATATACTTTTTTCAAATTTTTTACTTCTAATAATGCCATATTCATTACCTCCATGTACACCAAAATTCTACAAAGAATCCAAAAACACAGCCATCGATTCAGCTAACACTATCCTTACAAGATTGTAAGATTACTCTATTCTTCCTTCAAAATGCGTAAGATCCAATATCACTCGAGTCCCTTTACCAACACTAGATTCAATTCTGATTTTATGATTCAACATATCTAAAATATTCTTACACAAATATAGACCTAGACCACTAGCTGTTTTATCACTACGCCCATTCATACCTGTATATCCCTTTTCAAACACACGATTTAGATCACTTGCACTAATACCCATACCATTATCTTCAATCACTAAAATATGTTTAGACTTCATATATATAGATATCAAACCATTTTCTTTTGTATATTTAAGACTATTTGAAAGGATTTGTTCCAACACAAACACAAGCCACTTTTCATCACTCAAAATAACATCCCCGGTTTCTTTAAAACTCAACTGAATGTGTTTACGAATAAATTCTGTAGAAAAGCGACGAATCGATTGTCGAATCAAATCATCCAATTCTAATTCTTTAAATAAGAAATCTGTATGCGTACTATGTAAGCGTAGATAGGCTAAAACCATGTCTGTATATTGATCCATACGTAAGAGTTGCAGCTTAATTTCACTACGACTCAATTCCTCATCTTCCAATAATAATTTCATAGCGGCAATGGGAAGCTTAGCCTGATGTACCCACATCGTAAAATAATCTTCTAGATCATGCATTTTATTTTCTGAAGAAATAACATACTCATCATGATACTCTTTCATAGCCACTAAGATTTTATGATAATCTTCTCCCATCAATGAAGAATCTTGAAGATCACAAGACAAAGAAACATTACTATTGGATTGAAGTGTTAGTAATGTTTGGTGTTTCTTATAATATTTGTAGTAATCAAGCAAGAAACAAACCACCAACAAAACACATAAAAGCATAAAGGCATATGTAAAAGCTTCAAGTTCTAGATTATAGAGTTTAAATACAACATAGCATGTCAAAAGACTAAAAGTATATATAACTATAAACAAACGTCGATCTTTTAAATAATGACTAAACAACTTCATATCTTATATCCCAACCCTTTTTTTGTTTGAATAAAATCCACAATACCAATACTCTCTAACTTTTTACGCAAACGATTCACATTCACACTTAATGCATTTTCATCCACATAAAAATCCGTCTTCCACAAATATTCCATTAAACGATCTCGAGATACAATCGTCCCCTTCTTTTCCATGAGCAGTCGAAGTATCTTCGCCTCATTCTTGCTCAGTTCCATTTGAGAAGATTGAAAACTTACTGTATTATCATCTAAATTAAAGCGTACACCTTGATATTCAAGGATATTATGATTAGATACAAAGTCATAGCTACGACGTAAGATAGCTGTTATTTTAGCAGCTAGAACATTTAAATCAAATGGTTTGCATACAAAGTCATCCGCACCCTTAGAGATAGCCATCACAATACTCATATTGTCTGTAGCACTTGAAATAAAGATAATTGGAACTTTGGATTCTTCACGTATCTTTTCCGTCCATAAATATCCATTTAAATATGGCAGTGTTATATCCATTAATACTAAGTCTGGATTGAAAGATTGAAATGCATCCATTACATTATAAAAATCAACAACTCGATTAACATCATAGTTCCAAGATTTAAGAAACGATTCTAACTTTTTTGAGATGAGTTCATCATCTTCTACAATCAATATTTTATACATAGTCTCACCCACTTTATTATACTGCAAAGCACAAAAATTCTTTCTAACAATAGTGTAAGAAAAAGAAAAAGGAAGTGATAATATGATCTATCTTCAAGTGGGAATCCTCATTTTAGAAATCGGATTATGTATGTTACTAAATAATCTTTTAAAAAATAAATTCAATAAAAAAATACGATACGCCATTTGTATCGCATTACTATTGAATTGTTGGAATATGCGTACGTATCGTACATACATTATTCTGTTTACTTGTATTACTAGCATTATTCAAAAAAAGAAAACCAATCATCTGCATACTTCTTTCAGCTATCATATCCACATCCATCGTAACTTTTGGTTATGTGAATATGTATACAATCCATCAAACCACATACAACGTCACAACTACAAAAGAAATCACAAATACATTATTAAAAGTAAAACAAAATTTCTACCTACTTGGCAGAGACTTCGTGGATGAATCCACATCCAAAGAAGATATGGAAATCCTATTTAAACAACTCGGAAGACTTACTAAACTAGCCCCTGTTTATTTTGTATATGGCAATCACGAAAACAAGATAAAATTCACAAGAAATAAACTCAATCAAGAAATCACAAAAAACAATATCACCATTCTAAATGATCAAGAAGTACATTTAAATAACATTATCCTTATTGGAAGAAGTGACTACACAAACAAAAACCGAAAGAAAACAAAAGACTACAACCTTACAAGTAAAACCTACAACATCGTCCTGGACCATCAACCCCAAGGAACAAAAGAAAACATTAAAAACAATGTCGACCTTCAACTCAGCGGACATACTCATAACGGACAAATGTTTCCACTCTCTTATTCTTACCACCTACAACCTGACTTTGCAGGAAATTACGGCAAAGAAACGTATAAACATTACACAAAAATCATTAGCTCAGGCCTTGTTGGTTGGGGCTTTCCTATAAGAACAGAGGGTATTTGTGAGTATGTGATAGTCAGCATTAAACAAGAGAAATAAACAATATTCTAGCAAAAATATACAGTAACAAAATGGACTAAGTTTATTTGTATTGTATTTCCAAAAAACACATTACGTACCTTTTAATTAATCAAATATTTATATTCTTCCTTGTTTAATTAACATTTACACAATAAAATGTAGGTGGGAGTGGCCCTCTGCCCTTTCTGGCGGGGGGGGGACACTCCCTTTTTCTTTTTTCAAATCCGTCCCAGCAAAAATCCTTATGGTAACAAAACTACGTTCTTTATAAATGTCTAGATATTTCAGTTCTGTTCGAGCAAAAATCCTTATGGTAACAAAACAATCGTTCCTTGCTCTAGCTTTACCCATTTGTTCTGTTCTAGCAAAAATCCTTATGGTAACAAAACATCTGGTTCACGTTCATCTGGTTGATTAGCGTTCTGTTCTAGCAAAAATCCTTATGGTAACAAAACGATATGTCCGGAAAAGATAGCTATACAAACGTTCTGTTCTAGCAAAAATCCTTATGGTAACAAAACGAATGTACTCGTCTACGTTATCACACCCAAGTTCTGTTCTAGCAAAAATCCTTATGGTAACAAAACCATTCAAAATGACATAAATATCATCATATTGTTCTGTTCTAGCAAAAATCCTTATGGTAACAAAACTCACTGTATCAAGGCAAATGTGCGATATGTGTTCTGTTCTAGCAAAAATCCTTATGGTAACAAAACATAATGAAATATTGTCATTGACATATGACAGTTCTGTTCTAGCAAAAATCCTTATGGTAACAAAACTAAATCAATGTATTGGTCAAAAGAAACTATGTTCTGTTCTAGCAAAAATCCTTATGGTAACAAAACAACCACTGAGCAAAGACATCATTTTCAACTGTTCTGTTCTAGCAAAAATCCTTATGGTAACAAAACAAGTGTGATTGAATCTTCAAAGAATCCTATGTTCTGTTCTAGCAAAAATCCTTATGGTAACAAAACGGTAACAAATGAGCGTAAACTGAAAGTACTGTTCTAGCAAAAATCCTTATGGTAACAAAACCGTGCGTGGCTGTAATCCACATAAAACTATGTTCTGTTCTAGCAAAAATCCTTATGGTAACAAAACACAATTAGAACTTATGAAACAAGGAAGTATGTTCTGTTCTAGCAAAAATCCTTATGGTAACAAAACTAATACAGTCTGTTGAGTCTGAATGTCATTGTTCTGTTCTAGCAAAAATCCTTATGGTAACAAAACTCTGTTCGCCTTCTCTTAATGCTCCGACAAGTTCTGTTCTAGCAAAAATCCTTATGGTAACAAAACGGTATTCTATAGAAATATGGTGGAAGTATTGTTCTGTTCTAGCAAAAATCCTTATGGTAACAAAACTGATAGGTTCCAACAATATGAGCTTCCTGCGTTCTGTTCTAGCAAAAATCCTTATGGTAACAAAACAGTCACATAGCTTAATCCGTTTGGTGTTAAGTTCTGTTCTAGCAAAAATCCTTATGGTAACAAAACACAACGTATAATATCTATCCATATTGATTTGTTCTGTTCTAGCAAAAATCCTTATGGTAACAAAACGTAAATACTTTGTTACTTGGGATGGTGTGAGTTCTGTTCTAGCAAAAATCCTTATGGTAACAAAACAGGAATTGGAGACTATGGACTGTGGGTTGCGTTCTGTTCTAGCAAAAATCCTTATGGTAACAAAACATATCTTACAACCATAATTTACACCATTAAGTTCTGTTCTAGCAAAAATCCTTATGGTAACAAAACCGGCTGTAATCAACTGTTCACTAGTAGCATGTTCTGTTCTAGCAAAAATCCTTATGGTAACAAAACTAGTTCAATAACTTGAGGCCGTAACTCTTCGTTCTGTTCTAGCAAAAATCCTTATGGTAACAAAACTAATCGCACTTGGCAATGTCCAGTCATACAGTTCTGTTCTAGCAAAAATCCTTATGGTAACAAAACCTATAATAATACTTAGTACCACGATATTTAGTTCTGTTCTAGCAAAAATCCTTATGGTAACAAAACAACTATGATTAAATACTTGAGTAAAGAAAAGTTCTGTTCTAGCAAAAATCCTTATGGTAACAAAACCTCAAAAATATGGTAGCACATTTTTGAATGTAATAGAATACTAATTATTTAATTGAAGAATGGTCTAGTTCTTGATAAATATCATGTGTTTTATGAGTGTATATTTGTTGTAAATAATCAATCGTCATTTGTTCTACCTCCTGTAACGTATATATTTGAAGCGATTTTTGCGATAGGTCATAATAAATTTGTTCCATGTCTGCAAAATCTATTATTTTATCTTGCAATAAAGCTGTATTTTGAATATTCATTAAATCGTTGTAATAATTTGTAAAAATAATCAATTTAACATTTTCAATTTCATTGATTTTCTGAAGAATTTTATCACTTAAATTATCTAGTTTGCCAAAGACAAAGATATTATCATATTTTGAATTATGATTGGAAATATATTCAACTAAATCCAATTGAAACAAAATCAATTCATCTATCGTTAAATCAAATTCATCTTTTTGTAATTCGTCTTCATAATATGGTGACAACATTTTTATCAATTGCTTATAATTAGCTCCATTAAACATAATTTTAAGCATTGATTCATCATTGACTTCTTCTGATAATGAATTCAACAATATGTCAATTGTACTGATAGTATCAAAATAATCTTGATTCTGAAGTTTCATTTCCAAATATTTTAACATCAATGACTTTGTAGTGAGCTTTTTATCCTCATTAAGAGAGTACATTTCTGATATTTCTATAAACATATTATTTTTAAATTCTATCTCTTTTTCGTTTATAAACATTTTCGTACTAATATTATTTTCTGTTCTGTTTTCACTTTTATCTTTTGAAGTAAACAATCGAATTGCTTGTAATAATGTATAACTTGCACTTGAATCTGAAATTATATATTTTACATGATTCATTTGAAGATTCCATTTATTTGTTCCATTCTTTATAGTCAATAAATTCATAATTTTATAAATGCATCGCTGTTCACGACTTGTTCTTGATTTGATTTACCACCAACTATTATTTCAATCTTTGCATACTGCTTTTCTGTAACCAATAAAATTCGTATTTGTCCCTTTTGAGGAACATTTCTTTGTAAGATATTCAAGTGTTTTACTGCTGCTTCACGATTCGCAAATATTTTACAATACACCGAATATTGCATCATAATATATCCATTTTTAATTAGATATTTTCTGAATGTTGCATAAATTCTTCTATCTTCTTTGGATACTACAGGTAAATCAAAAAATAATATTAATCGCATAAAATCATAAATCATATATTACTGGTAATGGATACAAAATAGAATCTGATTCCCCATCTAAATAATTAAATATAGAATCTAGATAAAAACTAATTGCATTTGCTATCGTTTGTTTTCTTCCATCAATCATAATTTTCTTGTTTGTCAATTGTATTAAAGCTTCTCTATGAGATTGTTTAAAAATAATATCATCCATCATATTGTTGTAAACATAATGATCTACTACCGGTCTAAAGACTTCTATAATATCATCGCTTAAGTTAAACATATTCTGTTTACCTTTATGAAAAATGCCTATATTGGCGATATATCCCTTAGCTACAATAATCGATGTTATTAAAGATCTAAATATAGCATAACCATAATTTAATCCAGCATTCATCACATCTTCTTCAAATCGAATAAAATCATGACCAAAAAGTTCTCTAAAATACATCTTAGCTGCTAAACCTTCTCTGTTCGTTTTATCTCCAGAAACAACACTATCTACAAATTCATACAGCTTCTTTTCCACCTCAAAATCTTTATTATTGACCTTCAATATTTCTATTTGATTTAAAATCTTCATTTTTACAATCATTGCATGTAAATCATCTTTACGTTTTGAATCCCAGCAAATTTGTTTTGAAATATTCCCACTACTTGAAAAATGTCCATTCATCGGTAATATATAGCTTTTTGGCAAATGATCCACTCCACAAATGATGGTACACACATTATTATCTGTTAATTTATTAATTAAAGGTACACTCAAATTAGACTGATAATTATCAATCACTAGAATTTGAATATCTGAAACCGGAATCAATAAAGTGTCATTTTTAATTTCCACTTTCAAATTATCTAAATACAGTCTCAAATACTCACATTTTTCAATATATATAACTCTATAGCCCATAAAAAGGGTAAAAGAAAAGGCTCCGAAGAGCCGAATCCGGGATAAACCCTTGTTTTGTTAGGTCATAAAAATTTTTGCTAGAATATAACCACTTTTAGTATACTCTATTTAAATTCCAATTTCAACTTATTATCCTTCACTTCGTATAGATTTCCCAATACATCCGTAGCATACTTTTGCACGCCATATAAATTAGCAACTCCAACCATAATTTGTTTCTTACAATAAGTATATAATGGATTAACTTCAATTTTTCCTGTTGTATCATTATTCGTTGCTGTAAACTTTAACATTTCAGTAGTTATTCCATCATGATAACATGTCACTCCATCTACATTTTCAGTAGATGAATCATAGTAATACGGTTGTCCTTCTTTTCTTTTTATACCCATCAATTCATCCCTATGCATTGAGAATAAGAATTTATCTGTTTCTTTTATCTTTTTATTGGCTTTTTCCTGCTTATACCATTGTTCATCAATCACATACATTCCTTTTGCTTTATGATATGAAACATTTGTATATCGAACAGTAACAAATTTAAATTTACCATCTTCACATTGATAGAAATCCGTTCTATATGGTTTGATTTGTTTCAAAATAACTTTTTTATTATTCGTTTGATAATTTGAAGAAATATCCAAATGGTTTCCTAATTTCTCACTCTCATATTTCATTGAAATAATTTCAGGACCATTCCCCTTCTTAGAATATTTACGTACAGCACCATTTTCTTCCTTATATTTTGTCAAAGGATTTTCTCCGACTAAAGTAATAATTTCTTTATCTTTTTTCTTAGTCACTTTATACATTTTTGAATCTGATTTAAACTGTTCGTAATGATATTTCACAATGTCTCTAATTAAATCGAATGTCTGTGGATCATGCTTTGCCATTAAATATTTTTCATCTTCTCCATTTAAGATATCTTGAATTAAGCGAATACATTTCTTGTCTTTTGGATCATAAATATTAGGGATTTTTTCAATCAAATAATCCGTTCCATCTACACTCCTTGTACTGTAGATAGTTTCGTCTGCAATCTGACGATTTGGCTTTGTATTCACCTTACGAGAAATCTTAATTGGATTAAAACACATATTCTCTTTATCTATTACATGATTATAATACTTACTACTTTCTTCAAACAATGTTTTCAAATTCACAATATATTGAATATACCTTTCATCATAGAATACTTTATCATCAGGAATTGTAATGATTTCTCCCGTTTCTTCATTATATAAATCGTTGAAATCATGTTCTTGTTTAAGAAGATATTCGTTCAACAAATTCATTTTTTTAACAGAAGCTACAATTAATGCATCCACTGCATAGTGCAAATAGTTTTCATCACGATCTTTTTCCAAATGAATCTTCTTTCTGAATAAATCTGTAACTCTACCGTTTATTGTATGAACTTTTGTATCAATCTCATTATCTTTAAAATAATCTGACAGTGTATTTAATACAACTCGACAAGCGTAACTTGTGTCCACTAGATTTCTATTAATAAATTTTTTAGCCACCTCTTCTTTTGTAATATTTTCTTCATTTAATAAATTTAATTTCTTTTTGTATGGAATTTCTTTATTAGAAAGAACATTTGTCTTAAATTCTGAATAACTACATCCCATTCCATTAAATTTATTAGCTGCATATGCCATAAAAGGAGTCAAATTACCTTTCACCTGATTTTCTGAATGTAATGCTAAAACTTTATTATTTTGAGAATCATCTAATGATATAGAGATTGGGATAATATGATCAATTTCTGTATACTTTGGATCTTTAATGACTCGATTTAAATCTAAAGGTTCAAAAGTATATGCACTCTTGCCTCCTTGTTGCAAATATAAACTAATTTTCATTCTTGTTTTTCCATTAATTTTTGTTGGATCATACCCCTTTTCATTCAAAAATTTATCCATTTCTTTAGATCCATTCTCTCGATTTTTTTGGTAGTTACTAATTCTCTTTTTCTTTTCATCTGAATTCTTATCACGAGTCATCTCAACAACAATGGAATCGAATTCTCCATATTTCTTTCTCAATGCATTTACAACTTTAAAAGTTTCATTCTGCGCTCTTTTTGCTACTGGAGATAAAATAGCTTCTGGGTCTGATTCAATGTTCTTTTTTCCTTTATGAGAAACACGATTCTTGTCAAACAACTTCAATTCATGTAACAGCTGCATTTGATTCATTTCAGATTCAAACAATTCTTTATTTAATAAATTCAATGCTTTAAAAGATAATGAATGATAGCCTGTTATTCCTGTTGTATTTGCTAAAGTATCTACCACTGAATCTGAAAGTTTATACTCCAAATGATACAAGCAATCTTTTCTTTCTTGTATACCCTTTTTATTTGTAAGAATCTCAATAATTTTATCCAACATTTCATAATCATTTAATGAAATTGAATATCCTTCTTTTTCTAAAATTGATTTAATTTTCTTATATCCCTTGAACTCAGTAAAAATAGCCTTCTGATTTTTGTCTATACGATAGCCTTTAATATCAACTTCATCCACATTTAATTCTTTTGCCAATTGACGTAAAGTAATATTCCCTTTCTGACTAACTATAGTTAAAATTCCCTTCTTCTCCTCTGGACTTAACTTATCACCATCTACTGTTAAATTATTCATATCATTTAAGAAATTAAACAAGTCTGCTGTTACCGCCATTTTAGGAGCTCTTAGTTCATCTGGAAATACGCTACATTTCCCACGCATTTTTTCAATCAAATCTATTTCTTTAATTTGCCCATCAACTTCTATAAATCGTCCATATGGTGTCGGTGATTTTTCACTTCCAGGTCCCTCATAATACGCTCTTCTTCGTGCAACAATATCAATAATCTTGTTAATAAGTTGTTCATCTAATTCCTGGTGACGTAATATCTCATTCAATTCGTTTACATAATCTTTTGTTGAGAAATTATTTTCATGTCCACGAATATGATCCTTATCATTTAAATTATCCAATTGAATTTGGCAAATATATTTTCCTTGTTTAATCAACTGCTCATTATGCTGTAAAGTAGCCTTTAAGCTTAATTCGTCATCACTCTTTTTTGCATCTTCTTCTACAGTTTCAATAACACTACCTCTGTGTTTTGTTATATGTAAAATAGCTGCCGTTAATTCATCATTTGTTAGTTTTTCACTTAAACCTTTACAACGCAATTCATATACATTCTGCAAAGGATGATAGTCATTTGACATTATACCATTTTCCTTCAACAATTTTTGCATGTCCATAATTCGAGTATGACGTCTTGAAGTCAAACGTCTACGACTTCTAGCGTCTCTACGTTTTCCATTATCTTCTGCTGTGCCTTCTTTAAACAAACGTACTCCATAGTCTACAAATTTACCTGTTTCAAGATCTATAATTCCATACCCGCAGCTACTAATTCCTATGTCTAAACCTAATACATACTTATTATCCATTGTAATGCCCTCCATAAAGTGATTATGTTATATGCATTATATCACTTATGTAAGCTATTTCCTATACGTTTCTATATAAAAAACAAAAGTGTATGCTCTCAGCATACACTTTATATAAAGTAGATTTTATATGTGTAAGTTATATTTTGCCTTTACATCACAAAAGACATTATTCAACATCATCATAGGTTAATTTTAAGTTTTTCAAAAAGTTTTGAGAGTTAATGTCTTTTTCACATTGGACCTTTAGAATAGATATTGCTACTAGATATGGCAGGTGGTTTCCTCTGGATAAATCCTTGAGACTTTCGATCCCCGGGATGGAGGAATAGGCGTATGCAAATTCAAGTTAATATTGATGTAACTATTGTCTTAATAGCTATTTTACAACTCGTGAGAGTTGTCATTATTATTCATGAAGAAAACAAAAAGCGCTAACCACCTCTCACAAAGGATTTAGCGCTCTCGCAATATCCAGAGTGACCACCATATCTAGTAGTCTTTTCTGTATTTGTATTATAACGAGAATAATGTTAAATATCAACTTACCGATTTACACATGTATTTTAAAAAAATTTTGAGGTTTAATGTCTTTTTCACATTGGGTATTTATAATTGAAATTGCTACTAGATATGGCAGGTGGTTTCCTCTGGATAAATCCTTGAGACTTTCGATCCCCGGGATGGAGGAATAGGCGTATGCAAATTCAAGTTAATATTGATGTAACTATTGTCTTAATAGCTATTTTACAACTCGTGAGAGTTGTCATTATTATTCATGAAGAAAACAAAAAGCGCTAACCACCTCTCACAAAGGATTTAGCGCTCTCGCAATATCCAGAGTGACCACCATATCTAGTAGTCTTTTCTGTATTTGTATTATAACGAGAAAGATGATAAATATCAACTTACTGATTTACACCTCGATATAGAGATGTCATTTCTGAATTACCCTTTAATTCTGAAGCCATATATTTAACTAAGAATAAGTCTTTATCAAAATTAGAAGCCAATTCTTTCTGGTAAATCATCATGTCCTTATCTTTATAATAAGCACCCTTTTTATCTGTAATTAATACAACTCTAAGATTGGGATATTTATTTAACAATAATTCTAGAAGTCTTTGTTCATCCTGAATTCCATTTTCTAATTTACTCGCATACTCTTTATTCACAAATATTGTATTGACTTTAGCCAAATCAAGATGTCTTACTTCATAATCCACCATATGTAAATATACCGTACTTGATTCATTTAAATAGTTCTCTAAATCTTCATCATTATTATCAATAAATACGGTCTCACAATTCTCATTATGCTCCACTTGAAACTGCTTAAACAAATTCCTTAAATTTTCTTCTCTTACATTTAATTCCATACTATTAGCCTCCTTTTCTTGTACAATAGCACAAAATGAAAAAAAAGTTGAATACATTGTTTAGAATTTGTATAAAAGCGTATAATACATACAGGAGGAGTTTTAAAATATGCAACCATTTGATAAAGAATATGTCTGTGACATCGCCAAACAAATTTTGAACATTGATTCACCAACAGGCTACACAAAAAGAGCCATCGATTTCATGGACGAAGAAGCTAAAAAATTAGGCTATACAACAGGACGTAACCAAAAAGGAAACTTATTAATCTATGTAGACGGAAAAGATTCTGAACACACATTAGGATTGAGCGCTCACCTAGATACATTAGGACTTATGGTTCGTTCTATCAAAGACAATGGAAAACTTGCCATCACTAAAGTCGGAGGCCCATGCTTACCAACATTAGACGGAGAATATTGTAAGATCTATACTCGTGATGGAAAGGTATATACAGGAACCATTCTTTCTTGTTCACCAAGCGTTCACGTATATCCAGATGCTTCTACATTAGAAAGAAAAGACGATACAATGGAAGTTCGTATCGACGAAGTTGTACACTCAAAAGCAGATGTTGAAAAATTAGGTATCTGCAACGGAGACTTCATTTGTATTGATACAAAAACACAGATTACAGAAAGTGGATTCATTAAATCTAGATTCTTAGACGATAAGATTTCGGCTACAGCTTTAATGGGCGTACTAAAATACTTAAAAGACAACAACATTACACCTCAAAGAGACTTAGTCATTATGTTCAGTACATATGAAGAAGTGGGTCATGGAGCAAGTTGTCTTCCAGAAGAAGTTGAAGAATTATTAGCCGTAGACATGGGATGTATCGGTACAGATCTTGCTTGTACTGAACAAGACGTTTCTATCTGTGCTAAAGATTCAAGCGGACCATACGACTACGAAATGATTACACGTCTAGTTGAACTATCAAAAGAAAACAAGCTTAATTATGCCGTTGATATCTACCCACAATATGGATCTGATGTCAGTGCCGCATTACGCGGTGGTAACGACATCAAAGGAGCCTTGATTGGCCCTGGTGTTCATGCTAGCCACGGAATGGAAAGAACACACTATGATGGTGTAGAAAACACAATGAAGCTTGTTGTTAGCTATATCACAAAATATTAAAATCCTTTAAAGCAGCCACAATACCCTGTTCCACATTGGACTTGGTCACATGAGCTGCTTTTTCTTTTACATAATCCATAGCCTGGCCCATCGCAAAACTATGAGTTACAACACCAAACATACTCACATCATTTTCGCCATCACCAAATGTGAAGACTTTATCCTTATCCCAACCAAACATATCCATCATACGAACTAAAGTAGCTCCCTTACTATATCCTTTAGGCAATACTTCAAGTTCTCTAGGACAAGTACGGAACACTTCATATTGATCTTTAAATTCATTTTGAATATCCAAAGCCAATCGGGTAGTTACCTCTTCATCCTCAATTGTCTGAATCTTATTTACAGGATATTGAATTTCACTAAGATCCTTAATATACGTAATCTTAGGATAACCATCACGCATATCTGCAAGCCAAGACCAAGGACCACCCGTCCAAGGAAAATCCTCTGGATATTCTTGTGCATTTCTTAATGCCTTTTTCTTTTCCATTATATGATCTGGAATATAATCAAATAATCCATCATTAAATACAGCCATTGTCTCACAATTTTTATGCATCAAATACGCAAAAACAGGCTCAACATCTTCCTTATACATCTGCTTTAAAACATGACGCTCATCCTTTTGAACATCATAATACGCAATACCATCTACCTCTAACAAATATCCACCATATACATCCATCTCTAATTCTTTAGCATATGAAAGTAATCTTGTATAACTTCTACCACTGGCAAGTACTAGCTTTGTCCCCTGCTTTTGACAAGCAATCAATGCCGCCTTCGTTTCCGGTAAAATTTTATTATTTGGATCCAATAAAGTACCATCCATATCCATTACAATTGCATCTAACATAGTCCATTCCCCCATTTAAAAAATAATATATCATAATTTTATAAAAAGTACTTGCATAACACAACATCTTTTGGTATTATATACGAGCAGTCAAGTGAAAAACAAATGCCTGAATAGCTCAGTCGGTAGAGCATCCGGCTGTTAACCGGCAGGTCACAAGTTCGAGTCTTGTTTCAGGCGCCACTTGATTATGAAACCAGCTTAGCTGGTTTTTTTTATTTCTGAATTGAAATTTGTCTAAAAAAGCTCAATTGTAAAACTAAATCCCATTGAGAAATAGTAAATACTACGAGGTTGAATTTAGT